>Ga0302309_10000548_pt1 | contig 42466 bp, 35 predicted proteins | sample III_Palsa_N1_1_FD_200453 | JGI IMG/M metagenome (GOLD analysis project Ga0302309, IMG submission 200453) | Peat permafrost microbial communities from Stordalen Mire near Abisko, Sweden - III_Palsa_N1_1 | ecosystem: Environmental > Terrestrial > Soil > Palsa > Peat permafrost | place: Sweden...
TTGTTATGGGAAGACCCCAATGCAGACCTTTTTAGATTCAAAACATATTGCTATTGAAAAAAATTATGGTAATATTTTGGAGGTATCGGACAGTCAGACCAATCTGACAAAAACTGTCTGAAAACATGGGAAGTGTCAGATCAAATACTGTCTTTTACACCTTATTTAAGGCCTAACCTACTACCTTGTTGTGAAAAAAAAACTTAGCTTTACTTGTAAGTAATTGATTTATATGCTGAGTTAGACTTATTACTGTAAAAGTCAAGAGCGTTTTCAGAAGCTAACCGCTAACGTGCTGAATGGTTACGAATTTTTTATTATAAATGCAAGTTTTTTATTGCAGTTTTAAAAATTATTTATAAATATTACAAAAACACAAGTCGGTCAACAAGCTAAAGACTTTTTAAATAGATTAAATGGAAAGCGCTACTAAGGCTCAAATATAGCTAGTAATTCCATAGCTTCAACTCTTTTTTGCGCATTACAACTAATAAACCGCCGCACCAAAAATTTATGTAAATCCGCTTTATTATAAATTTTTTTAGTAAAAGGAGTATGGTGATTAGAAAGTACTACCGCAATATCACGTTGCATTAATTCCGTTGCCATATCTGCTAATTGTATTTGCTGTTCAACGGTAAATCCTGTTTTTTGATATTGAGTAAAATTAGAAGTTTTATTCAGTGGTACATAGGGTGGGTCGCAATATACTACCTGCCCCTTACGGGCCCGCTGCAAAGTTTTTGAAAAATCTTCACAAACAAACTTTGCTCTTTTAGCTTTTATGAAAAAAGCTTGCATTTCTTTTTCAGGAAAATAAGGTTGTACATAACGCCCAAAGGGAACATTAAAATATCCTAATTTTTTATTATAGCGGCATAATCCATTATAACCATGACGATTTAAATATAAAAAAATAGCCGCTCTTTCATGTAAATCCTTACACTCATTAAAAACCTGCCTTAATTCATAATATTTATACGCAAAATTTAATTTTGGATTAAAATATGGCTTACAGAAATCAATAAATTCTTGACCCTCAACTTGTAAAAAAGTATACAAATTTATTAAATCGGGATTGATATCGTTTAATAAATAATAATCATAATTAGTATTTAGAAATACTGCACCTGAACCGACAAAGGGCTCTATTAATTTTTTACCAGGGGGTAAAAAGCTAAGTATTTTATCTATAATACGGAATTTACCCCCTGGCCATTTTAGAAAAGGGCGAATTTTACTACTGTTTAGGCTTACAGGGTTATTAGGTCTCATTAGATTCAAGCTCTGCTACATAGCGCCACTGCTTATCTAATCCTACTTTTATACCAATACGCGGAGTCATAGTAAAATTAAGAGTTTTTTTAAGGCAGCCTACATAAAATTCATCACTTTGAGTAATATCTATCCCACTGTGCTCGCGAGTAATATTCAAATATTTGCATAATTTACCAGGACCATCTAAATGCAAATTATTATCTAATAATTGTAATCCCCGTATGAGTACGGCAGCTGGAAAACCTGATTTTTCTGTAGAAAAATTTAAGCAATGATAGATGCCGTAGATTAAGTATACATAAGAATAGCCTGGGGGCCCATACATAATTTTTGTTCTTGGCGTTAGGCCTTTGAATCCATGGGAAGCAGGATCGTCAAAGCCCATATAAGCTTCGGTTTCCGTAATCATACCCACATGTTTATTGAAAACTATTACTTTTCCTAATAGTTCTTGAGCGACTAATAAAGTATCACGATTAAAAAAACTTCTCTTTAATCTTTTGATCGGTGTGAGGGGGGATTTTAGTTTCAAAGCTAACCACTTTTAATATAGGCAACAAAGCAATTTTCTATTTTATGAAAATTAGGTAAGAAAAGCAAAATCTTAAAGTGAAGCCTCTGTAATCAAAAAATACAGCTTAAAACGTATTGGCCTATGCTATGCAAGGTAATAAGCGAAATCAAATCTTCATAGGTTTTCACTTTTAATTTATTTTTAATATTTTCTCTAAAGGTTTGAATAGTTTTATAAGACAAATCACCCAAAGCACGCGCGGTTTGTTTCATAGAAGCCCCCCGTAACCATAAACACAAGGTTTCACATTCGCGGTTACTTAAACGCGCCCCTGTTTTCTCTTGTATTAAAATGATTAATTCAGCAATATTCAATGTTTTTGCTTTTAATTGGGGTGGTTCTAAAATTTCTGCTGAGGCTACTTGCAAAATATCTGAATAGCTGTGGTAACGGGTAATAAGCCCGTTATTTATTTCAGCAAATACCATACCAGAAAAAACATGTTCTTTTACCTGGTTGGTGCGACCTTGCCATTTATAAATAATTTTTGAGCCTTGCTCCATAATATCGATTATTTCAACTGTAAAATCGGGGAATAATTTGAAAGTTTCGGCAACATTTTGATGCATTACCGCTTTACCTACTCCAATTAAAAAAGTGCTTACGACTTCTACATCATCCGAAAAATATTGATCAATTACCTCTATTTTACCTTCTAGCCATAATGGGCCGACTAGGGTTTTTAAATTATCTTTGGTTAATATTTCCATCATCTCACTCGCAAAAATTAGCCTTTTTAGTATAATGTTAGTATTAATAGATTATTATTTGGATTAAAAAAATAAATACTTTAACTAACTACCTTATTAATGATGACACATTCAAGATTTATCGTCAAGAATACTTAAATTCCGTGTAAGTACAATGGTTAGATTTTAATCCATAAAGCAACGATACTTAACAATAGATAAATCGAATAAATAGCAATAAAAATTTTAGGGATATAAGTCTCTCGATTAAGAAAGACGTTTGCTTTTTGTGAATCAGTATGTTTGGCTAAAAGATCGGTTTTAACACTAAAAACATTTATGGGTAGTTTTTCTTCACAAGCTTTAATTGCGGCATAATTTATAATGTTTAATTTTTCAAATACTTTTATAATAGATAGCCATTGCAAAGATACCAACAACCCAACCGACACCATGATGGTGAGTGTTAAGATAGCATTCACTTCATGGGTACCTAAGGGAAAAGTTTTTAACAAATAAGGCGCAAATACACCATTTGCAGCCAAAAAGAAATTATTAACACTCCCCCTTCTATCTTCAGCTTTAGAACTTGAATCAATTAACATCCGGTATTGTTCTAAAAATTCCACGTTAACTTTGGTGGGATCGGCTGCGGGCGTATTGAATAACTTTTCTTGTAATCTAGAATTTACTCTAGCAATAAAGTTTTCAGGAGATTCCATAATTATTTATCATCCATAATAATGCCACGGCCAGGAAAAAAATTTGGCGGAGAGGGTGGGATTCGAACCCACGGTACCGGTAAAGGTACAACGGTTTTCGAGACCGACCCATTCAACCACTCTGGCACCTCTCCGAATTAAATACCTTAATCTTTAATTTCAGATATGTCAAACTCATCGCTGACTGATTCAGGCGTTCCAAAGGGCCAAACTATACTTTTTTCAGCCACACTATCTTTATAGCTTGGTGCTTTGTAGCATCCTGATAAAGCAGATAATATCACTACCGTAGTTAACTGTAACAAAGTCTTAATTCTTAAAAACAAAATAAATTACTCCTGTATGCTGGTAGTTGTTTGATTTGCAGTCATTAAGGCCTCTCGCAACATTGCTTGATGTTCCAATAATAATGGCGTAAGGGGGAGTCGCATATAATTTTCTATCCAGCCCATTTCACTTAGCAGCCATTTTACCGGTATTGGGTTTGATTCTATAAACAGAGATTTATGCAAAGGCATTAGACGCGTATTAATTTGAGCGGCTATATGAAATTGGCCTTGTAAAGCAGCAGTACACATTTGCTGCATAAGCTTCGGCACCACATTAGCCGTGACCGAAATAACACCTTTAGCACCTTGTAACATAAAAGATAATGCACTTGCGTCATCACCACTTAATAAGACAAAGTCCTCGTTACACATACTAACTAATGTTTTTAAACGGTTACTGTCATTGAGCGCTTCTTTTAAACCAATAATATTTGATATTTTAGCTAGTTTAACAACTGTTTCTGGCAATAAATCGCAAGCGGTTCGACTGGGGACATTATACAAGAGAATGGGTATAGGCACCTGATTTGCAATATATTTATAGTGCTCATACAAACCCTGTTGTGTCGGGCGATTATAAGCAGGGGTAACAATTAAGCAGGCTTCCACCCCTAATTTTAAGGCTATTTGGGTACATTCTAAGGTTTTTTGGGTAGAAGATGCGCCGGTACCGGCAATAATTTTAATTCTACCCTTCGCAATACTTACTGCAGTTTTCACTAAACATTGCCATTCTTCTGGGGTAAGGCTAAGCGATTCCCCGGTTGTGCCTGCAATTACTAAGGCATTAGTACCTGCTTCTATGTGCTTTTCAATTAATTCTTCGTACCGCAATAGGTCTATTTGCAAAGACTTAAGCATAGGTGTAATTAAAGCGACAATGCTACCTTGAAACATATTTACCCTCAATCACTTTGATAATTTTTTTTGTAAATGTCAGAGCTTACAAGTATTTACAACTTTACTGCAAATATATTTTTTATTTTAGGGAACTTATTTCAAGCTTTATAGTCTGACCTTAATATATACAGGTATTTATTATGATGTCGCATGAGTTATATATGAGCGTATAAAGTTTTCTTAGGAGCTGCATTATGCCAGATAGAGTTACCGGTGTCCCAAAACGCCATACCCATACACGTAGCTATCCCCATGCCTACATCCAACCCCAAAATCATAATCTAAGCCCCAGTTCTAGCCCAACCGCTACTCCTAGCAATCTAAAATCTAAATCTGTCCCACCGCCAAGCCCGCCAGAAATAACTGCATCACCACGCGAGCCATATTATACCCCTAGCCAACAAGCTAATCGTGCACTCAATCAATTGGCACAAGAACTTGATGATCATAGCCCTCATTACCCTACAGAAACCATAAATACGGGCAGGCATTCCAGACATCGTTCTTTAACAGGAAATAGCTCAGCGTTGAGCCCTAAACCAGAAAACATACATGCCCCCTTACCTAGAACGCGTAAAAGTTCCATAATACCCCCCCATTCGCCTTCATTGACAAGTCCCCCACCCCAATCTTTAGAAGAGCTGCTATTACAAGCAGAAACAAGAAATGAATCTTTACAGTCAGAAAATAATGATTTAAAACGTAAAATAAATAATGTAGAAATAGAAAATACTAGACTGGCAGAGCAATTATCCAAACACACCGCTACTTTTTCTAATTGGCTAAAAGAAGGGGAAGGTTTACAAAAAAAACTAGATTTTTTATCCACTAAATTGCTTGAACATAAGAATGATTTAGATAATAGCCTGCAAGCTAAACAAGAAATATTAACCCAAGTTTTACATACCAGTAAGGGATTAAGTGATTTGTACAAAAAAATGCCCTCTAAGGGAAATTTTCTCCAAGTTACCCTTGCCAAAGCAGCACAACATTCTTTAGACACGAGTCACAGCGCTGCCCAAAAAAGATACCAACAAATACGCGACATTGAAAAAATTAGTGAAGATTTAATGAATGCCGAAGTCGAAGGAAGCAAATTTGAAAAGAAAGAACTACTGTGGATATCAAACTTATTGCACGAATCATCCCATAGCAAAAATGAAGCGCTTAACCCAAAGAATGATGAGGAGCTAGGTAATGCCCCTGATGAATCCTGGCGTACTAAAATGCTGGTGTTATTAGGCGGTATTCAGGAATTAAAAACACAAATTTCCAAAGAAACTAATATAGTGCCTAGTCGTTTAGCACACGTTTTGAACGAAACGAATTTAATGAAAGTAATTGAAGCAGGATTATTGCAATTTGATGAAGCCATCAAAACTGACAAAAACCCCCTAGGCACTATTGAGCATCAAGCAGGAAAAGCATATTCCTATTACCTAAAATGTAAAAAACCCTAAAAGGTACAGCAACTGACTCTCTAATCATTGAGTATGCACTCATCAACTGCTGAAGTGTAAATCGGCTATAGCATTATTTGGTTAAAAAATATAGAATGTAGCATGCAAAAAATACAACATCATCTCGTTATTAGTATCCTAGGCAATCATGCCTTTATAGCATTGGAGCTTGCAAAACTTGCTTTACAGTGTGGTTGCAATATTAAAACATTGGCAGCCACTACACTGGGGCAAGAGACTGGTCTTTTAGCCGAAGCTACCGGTAACTGGGGTGCTATAGCAAAACTAGAAGCAACGCTGCCAAACCTAGAAAAAAAAATGAATGTAAAAATGCTAGCCTATAGAACAGAAGCACTGATCTATGATGAAAAATTAATCACCTATATGCTACATTTTACAGGGATTGATAAAGAAGGCATAGCCACCGGTATATTAGAATTTTTATATACCCAAGGCGTTTTACTCGAAGAAATATCGTTAAATACTTATGAAACCCACACTCATACTATTTTACTAGAGATAGAAATAAAAATTAATATAAAAGAAAATATATCTATAGCCTATTTTAGAGAAAATATTTTAAATTACTGCGATAACGTAAATTTAGATATATTAATGGAGCCTTTTAAACAATAGCATTGTTATGATGATGCAGCGGCGTAATTTCATGATGAGGCCATGCATAAAGCACTGCCTTCACTACAGTAGCTAAAGGAATGGCAAAAAATATTCCCCAAAAACCCCATATGCCACCAAAGACTAAAGTAGCCATTACAATAGCTACTGGGTGTAGATTGACTGCCTCTGAAAATAATAATGGTACTAATATGTTGGCATCTAAGGCATGAATGACGAAATAAAATCCTATTAAATAAGCAAATTCGGCCTCTAGGCCCCACTGCAAATAGGCTACTGCAGCAACCGGGATAGTTATTACTACAGAGCCTACATAGGGCACTAAAGCAGATAAGCCTACCACAAAAGAAAGCAATATAGAGTACTTAAGCCCCATAATTACAAAAACTACGTACATCGAAAGGGATAATATAAACATTTCTGTTACCTTACCCCTTACATAATTGCCTATTTGTTGCTTCACTTCATTAGATACTTGGCTTAATATAAGCCGCTTTTTGGGTAAATAATTGATCACCCAATTTCCCATTAAAATTTTATCTTTTAAAAAGAAAAACACTAATAATGGCACTAAAATTAGATAAACCAAGCAAGTAATTAAACTAGGGATAGAAGCTATGGAATAAGAAAGTACTAACTTTCCCCATCCACGCATATCTTGCAGGGTATTTTGTATAAATAATTGCAATTGAGATTCTGGCAAATAATCTGGGAATTTTGTACTTAACTTTGCTAAAGTAAGCTGAGCTTTTTGTAAAAAAATGGGAATATCTTGAAAAAGACGGGTTAACTGTTCCCACATAGCGGGTAATAATATAAATGCTGTAATAAAAAATAAGCCTAAAAAAGCAATATAGACAATAAGAATGGCGGCTAGCCTAGGTAACTGTAGCCTTTCTAAATGGCCTATGACCCAATCTAATAAATAAGCGATGACGATACTGGCAAAAACAGGGGCTAATATACTGCCAAGGGTTGCAATAACAGCAAGCCCTGCAATTAATAAGAATAGCAGTAAAACGGCTTCGGGATCTGAAAAATATTTTTGCATCCAATGTTGTATAACTGTAAACATAATCACCTAATAAATAAGTTAGGAATCTTTATTCCTTTTTTTGAACCAAAAACACGAGATATTCCTTTTCTTCTTTGAATTCTAGCATTTTGTGGCCTGTTTGTCGTACAAAAACTTCGAAATCTATTTTACTACTTGGATCGGTACATAATACTTGGATACATTCTCCAGGCTTGATAGTTTTTAAGGCTTGTTTTGCTTTTAATAAAGGAAATGGACATAATAATCCCTGGGCATCTACTATTTGGCAAGTATTTACGTGTATATTCAGTTTCATAAATTAGTGCTTAAATGGTTTCAATGTATAATTTTCATAGTAGCTTTATTATACAGCACCTTACCATACTGCAGCAAGCTGCCTGAATTAGGCTCTGAGCATGAGCAAACCTTAAGTATCCAGACCGAGCAAATTATGGGCGAAGTTATCATGCAGCAACTTCGAACGAGTGGACTCTTAACTAGCGATCCTTTACTTACTGAATACATCACCCAATTGGGCAAACGGTTATTACATGCAGTACCCCGTCATCCCTTCAAAATAAAATTTTATACCATAAATGATTTCAATCTTAACGCTTTTGCTTTTTTTGGTGGCAATATTGTAGTACATACAGGGCTTATTGCAGGGGTAGAAAGCGAAAGCGAGTTGGCTGCGGTTTTATCTCATGAATTAGCTCACGTCTTACAAAAGCACTTGGGTAGGTTATTAGCACATAATAAAAAATTAATGCCTTTAACTATCGCTGAACTGGTAGCTGCAATAGTTATAGGGATGGGATCGCCAGAAATAGGCTCCCACGCTATCCCCGGCATATTAGCGGGTCATCAACAGCAGTTAATTAATTTTACCCGAGAAAATGAACACGAAGCCGATCGTATCGGCATGCAAATTTTAGCCAATGCACATTTTGATCCATTTGCTATGGCAAACGTCTTCTATCATTTAAGTCACGCAGCGCGGTTTACTGAAAAACCAATAGAATATCTCATGACGCACCCTTTATATGAATCCCGCATAGCAGATGCCCGCAATCGTGCCGAACAATTACATTATAGGCAAAGTCTTGATAGTATAGATTTTCAACTTATTCGCTATCGTTTAGCCGTCTTTAAAAATCCCAACCCTAAGCAATTAGCGTTGCAGTATGAGAGAGAAATAAAAATTAAAAAAACTGCTAATCAGGACGCGACCCAATATGGTTATGCATTAGCATTGTTTAAAAATCGCAAGACTAAAGAAGCATTAACCATCATGGCAACATTAAATGATAAGTATCCTAATAATCTTATTATACAGTTAAGTTATAGCCAAATGGAGTTTGCAGGACAGCAAAAAGCACAGAGTCTAGCCCGTTTGAAAAAATTATTAGCAATATACCCTGGGAATTTAAGTGTAGTATTACAATATGCTGCACAATTATTAGAGGTAGGTGAGGTCGTGCCTGCATTTAAGCTCCTCAAACAATACGAAGCTGAGCTTAAAGATAATATAGATTTTTTAGAATTACTTGCCAAAGCCTATAGTGTGAATAAACAATTTGCCAAGATGCATACTACTTTAGCTAATAAATACGTCCTGCTTGGTGATTTTAAACGAGCCTTACATCAACTAGATATTGCTATAGAGCAAACTAAAAATGCTGACTCTATTCAGCAATTAAAAAAGGAACAAATAATAATTAAAGAAACAGAAATGAAACAAAAACAAGTTTTATAGCTATTGCTTAATATTTATAATGGTTCATCGATATCAACAATAGTACCAGAGGGCAATGCTCTATGATGTTGCTGGACATCGGCAGGCTTATTTAAGGCGGTAGACTTTGAAAAATAGGAGAGAAAAGGTAGCAGAAATAACACTATACTGATAATAAATAAAATAATAACTTTATCTAAAGGGACAAATTTGGGATTTTGGCGATGTTCGCGGTAAGCAATTAATGCATTAGTCAAAAAGAACGCTGCGATAATAAAACTTGCGGCTTTTAATAGCCAAGAAACTACTAGAACACTACTGAGAGCATTCTCTGAAACTGCTATTAAATCGTTAGCGTAAGTTAAAAAACTAACAGTAACACTAACTATTAACCATATATATTTATTAGACATTACTACTCTCAAAATAGGTGGCAACACAATAATTATATTTGGTGGGCCGTGAAAGATTCGAACTTTCGACCAACGGATTAAAAGTCCGCTGCTCTACCGACTGAGCTAACGGCCCGATAGTGGCTGAAATTATAACTGAATTATTACACTTGTCAATAAAAAAATTTATTTAATTACTTAAGTGTTGTAACTTAGTCTCAGCTATGCGGGCAGCAGGGCTGCCTTTAAATTGGCTTTTAACCTCGTTTAAGTATTTTTGAGCTGTTAGCTTATCATTTTGGGCTAAAGCTATTACACCCAACTTTAACAAAGCATCACTAGCTTTATGGTGCGTGGGGAATGTGCTAATAATAATCAAAAATTCTTGCTTAGCTTTTTCGAGCTCTGCTGTCTTGGTTTTATTATGTTGCCACTCTGCCATTTCTATCTCCCCTAACCAATAATGCGCATTAGCCGCATACTGGCCTGAAGGGTACAACGTTAACATTTCTCGAAATGCCTGCGCTGCTTCTATGAATTTTTTTTTACTAACAAACCCATAGGCATGTTGATAAGCCTCTGCTTCTTGTTTATTGTCTTGAATATTTCTATTTTGGATAGCAGTGCTACTCTTTGGGGCAGGTGTACCGGGATTTATTCTTGTAGCAGGCACATTGGATGTAGGGCGAATGTCAATCCTTGCAGCATCGGTCACTTTATCGTTCGACTTATTTTTAAGCTTTTGCTCTAAATCTAAGTATAAGCTTTGTTGTTGCTTTGTTAATTGCTTAATACTATGTTCCTGCTCTTCTAACAAACCTCGCAGCTCTCTTATTTCTTGCTGCAAATGCTCTAATTGTTTATTAATCTCAAGCCGTATTGGGTTTTGTAATGTCTGCTCTAAAAGCCGTACGCGTTCTTCTACCGTATTATGAGCATAAAGTAGGCTTGGCATTAGGATCCCCCCACCTAATGCCAATATGATAAAGTAAGCTTTTTTCATAATTTAACCAACCCTATTCCATTTCATAAATAATTTCTGCACGACGATTTTCGTGCCAGGCGCTTTCGTCATGGCCTTTAGCTCGGGGTTTTTCTTTACCAAAACTCACTATAGATACTTGGTATTGACTGGCTCCTTTCAGCATGAGGATATTAGCAATTGCTTTTGCACGCCGTTCCCCTAAAGCTATATTATATTCTCGGCTACCCCGTTCATCGGTATGACCCTCTACTCTTACGCGTACTTTAGGAAAAGTCATGATTTTTTTAGCATGTGCATACAGCGACAGCACATCTTCTTCTGGTACTTCAAAGCTATCGTATCCAAAGGTGTAAATATTTTTAGCAAGTAAAGCTTGTTCTTGTTCAGGGGATATGGATTGACCATAAAATTGTTGTGGATCCCCAATGCCCTGTAAATGCTTAGCTCCAAGACCTGTTTTACCTTTACCAGAACAGGCAGTAATACTAATTGAGCCAACTATTACTAATAAAATTTTCGCCATTTTGGGGATAATCATTTATTTCTCTCCTTCTTTCCTAAATTAATTACTTGAAATCTTTACATAGGGGGACCAAGCAGGCTCTTGCACATTACCAGCGTGGGCTGGCAATCTTAATTTTACTCTACCATCTAATGAAACGGCTCCTAAAACCCCATCTTGTGACCCATATAAAACCATAGTGCCATTGGGAGCAATAGTAGGTGATTCATCTAAACCCGCATGGGTTAACAAACGAAATTCATTATTAACAAGATTTTGTACGGCAATGCTAAAGGGTCCGCCTTCTTCGCCACGATGCATCATCACTAAGTATTTATTATCTGCCGTAATCGAAGCTCGAGCATTATACACTCCTTTAAAAGTTAATCGCTCTATTTTACTGGTATTAATATTCACTCGATAAATCTGTGCCTTACCGCCTCTATTAGAAGTAAAAATCATCGACTGCCCATCGGGAGTAAAACGAGGCTCGGTATCAATGGTAGTACCTTGCGTGATTTTCGTTAAGTTTTTGCTTGCTAAATCTACAAGATATATTTTAGGGCTACCATCTTTTGAGAGCACAATACCTAAACTACGACCATCAGGGGAAAAAGTAGGCGCACCATTTATCCCCGGATATTGAGTAATATTTTCCATTTGTAAAGTAGCAAGCTCTACTACTTGTATCGCAGAACGATTTTTATCAAAAGTTACATAGGCAAGCTTTTTTCCATCCGGTGACCATGCAGGAGACATTAAAGGATAATATGATTTTTTTAAAATTTTAGGATTAACACCATCATAATCTGCTACCTCTAAGGTATAGAGGATGTTTTTTCCTTCTTCTTTCACACCCACATAGGCAATTCGCGTTGAAAATGCACCTTTAATACCAATTAATTTTTCAAAAATTAAATCACTGATATGATGCGCCAATGCTCTAAATTGTGCCGGAGCAATATTATCAAATTGTAATGCTAATAAGGGGGCAGTCGTAGCACCGGCCTGACCTTTTACTATATCTAATAAACTAAAATTTATAGTATACCCTGCATGGGATTTAGTTATTTTTCCCACGATTAAATTTTCTATTTGAAGCTGTTGCCAGTAAGGATAGCGTACCTCACTTATGGCGGTAGGATAATGTTGCATAGCAGGACGCGGATAAGGCTTAAATTGGCCTGAGTTACCTAAATCTGCTTGTATTATTTTGGCAATATCTTCAAGATTTTCTTGATGATGGCTGCCCGTAACACCAAAAGGAACGACCGCTATAGGCAGGCCGCCTGTTTGGCCACCCGTTATTTCTATATATATGCCGGCCTGTGCGGGACTCGTTAATATTAACCACCATGACAACAAAAATGTACTTAATAGCTTATTCATTTTTAAATCCAAAAATTACTTCTCGCAAACGTTCGGCGATTTGCAGCTCATCTGGCATTCTAATAGGTGAAGATTTCCAAACCGCTTTAACCGCACTCTCATCATAAGCTTGATTACCACTTGATTTGATAACCGTAACATTATGTACTGTACCGTCTGGTAATACAGCTATCTTTATATCACAAACTAAATTTTCTGTCCCAATAGGCTTATGCCAATTACTTTTAAATAGATCATGCCACAGTACAGAATATTTCGAGAACTCTGAATCTAAGTGTGCTTTTTCCTCATGTTGAGCTTGGATTTTTGCTTTTAATAATTGCGCTTGTTTGATTTCAGCTTTTTTTATAGTAGCTTCTTTTTTTCTCTGTTCAACTTCACTTAGGCGTTTTTGTTCTTTTTCACGCTCACGTCGCACTTGGTTTAATCTATCTTGTTCTTCTTGTCTTTGTTCATCTAATTGATGTAAACGTTTACGTTCTTTTTCTTGTGCAATTTTTAATTCTGATAAACGCGCCTCTTCATCTTGACGCATCTTTTGCATTTCTTTCTTAAATTGTTGTAATTTTTGTTGTTCTTGTATATGTTCCTTTTTAAGTTGATCGACTTTTTGTTGTTGTAATTGCTGGCTTTTTAATTCATTTTGTTTGTTAACATGCTCTTGCTGTTCTAAGCGTTGTACTTCTTGCTGCACCAGCACTTCATCGACGACCGCTGCTTGAATAATGTCACCCTGAGGCTCTCTTACGCTTATTTTACTATGTGGTTCTAAACCAAAATACATGCAAAAAATAACAAAGCTATGTAATATAAGCGAAAAAATAACACTTATATTAAATCCTTTACTAGAAGAATTATTTTTCTTCACTTACAGTACGCGCTTCATTATATTCGGTCATTAATCCCAATTTACTGACTCCCGCTTTTTTTAAAGTAGTCATAGCATGTATTACTTTACCGTAATTTGCATTCTTATCACCTTTGATTAATACGGCTCGAGTAGGATTTTGTTTTAATTCTGCTATTACTTTTGCAATTAATAAAGCAGAATCTAATGGCTTTTCAGGTTGTTCTGCGGTATTTAAATATAAAGCACCTTGTGCATCTACAGAAACTATTATGGGTGGCTTTTGATCATGAGGTAATGCCTCACTAGACGCTTTAGGTAGGTCCACTTGCACCCCTTGCATCAGCATAGGCGCTGTGACCATAAAGATAACTAATAATACTAACATTACATCAACATACGGCACAATATTAATATCGGCCATGGGGCGCCTAGTTTTGTGTAAACGACTATTTAAAATCATAGCAATTCTTCATGTGGATTAGGGATATTATGGCTTATGATATTTTTTGCATGCGCATATGCTTGTCTGTGTAAAATGCTTAAAAATTCTTCGGCAAAAGTAGCAAATCCATTAGACAAATATTGGGCACGTTGCGAATATCTATTGTAAGCTATTACAGCTGGTATAGCAGCAAAAAGACCCATAGCGGTTGCAATTAACGCTTCAGAAATCCCTGGCGCTACCATCGAAAGGGTAGCTTGTTGCACCGTGCCTAAGGCTCTAAAAGAATTCATAATACCCCATACGGTCCCAAATAAACCTACATAGGGGCTTACCGATCCTACCGTTGCTAGAAAACCAAGATGCGCTTCTAGTTGTTCTACTTCCCGGTTAACGGCAACTCTTAATACTCTTTGCACTCCTTCCATGACTGCAGTCGCCTCTAATCCAGCTTGCTTTCTTAATCTAGAAAACTCTTTAAAACCCTGCATAAATATATTTTCCAGCCCACCCAAAGGCTCTCTTTGCCCCGCAATACGACTATAAAGCTTACTTAATTCAATTCCAGACCAAAAAACTTGATCAAATTCTGCACTTGCTGCCTCTGAGCGTTTAAAAATATAGGCTCGCTGGAAAATAAATGCCCAAGAAATAATAGAGGCGACCAATAACATTAGCATAACAAATTGCACTAATAAGCTTGCTTGTATAATAAGGCTTAATATTGATAAGTCGGTATTCACTAATAATCTCTCACTGTTAATAAAACTTTTAAGATAATTAATATGTTAGCATTATTAGCAAGTAACTAGAATAGATGAATAAAAGTAAGAATAATAACCAAATTATTTTTTTATAACCCTTTTTTGGACTATATTACATTTTTAGCTTTTGTGTCTTATCTGCTTCGATAGCAATACTAGCTAAAGTATTGATTATATTTTTTAAGCCGATAGACTTAGGCCCCTCATTTGTCAATAAAAGCGAAGCCTGAGCGTTATTTAATATTTTTTCTTTTAATATTACAGCATTTTCAAGGCCCACGGTATTTATCATTTTTGAAGAAAATAAAACAGGGACTAAATAGGCTACATGCGCTATTACTTGCAGGGGATATTCGCCTAGCGCTCCTAAGGTAGGTACATCTTTAATATATAATGCAATTTTTTCAATTAAACAAACAGTAACTTCATGCCTAGGGAACATCCACTCTACAATATGCCCTAAGAAAACTAAATCCATAAAGCTATTTTCTGGGAAAGAAGAGAAAGTAAGCATTTGATTAGCTATTTTTTTAACCCAAAGAGCAAGCGATGGGGAACGAGGAGCCAGGCGATATGAATTCTGCATTATAACAACCAATTGTTTAAATTGATAACTTTCTAATATAGGCGTATCCAGTAAATCATTTATTATTTTAGTCATTAATTTATTAGAAAATTCAGCTGTTGGCGCTATACGATATAAAACATTCGATAGACCAAGAATACATTCTGCATTTACAATTTTGAGATCAGGTATAGCCAAAATATTAAGCGCTATTTTTTCTAAAAAATTATAAGCAAAAGCCACTTTTGGTGCGATTTTATTCATAGCCATAACTAAAGCACATAAATTATATATTGTATATTCTTTTAAGAATGAGACAGGCATGGTTGGTAAAGTTTGAATATAAGTGCTTATCTTTTCAATTAATAGGACAGAAAAACTATCGTTTGGCGCAACCAAAGCGAGCATGTGCACTATACGCAATATATCTATTATCATATAATTTTGTAGTGAGGGTAAATTTTGCACATGGATCGCTATTTTTGCAGCAAAGTCATGACAATATGCTGCAGTAGAAATATGAGTGCTGTGCCTACGAAATTGACTAAAAAGGCCAATAATAAAACTTGCTAAGTAACTCACCGTTGCAGCTTCAACAGCATCATCAAAGGGTATTGGATCTATAATGAAGTCTGTTATTTTAAAAATTAATGAATTAACCCAAGGCGCCCTACTGTTTATCTCATGTAGTGCACGTATTATTCCTACTAATTCATCAACCGTACATGGTTTTATTATATTTAGTGTATTTATATGCCCTACTATTTTTTGTATAGCATTGCTACAACGTTCATCTTCAGGAATGATTGCGACTAAATTTAAAACTATTTTAGATAAAAACTCAACCTCATATTCATACCTTTTTAAATCAGGCAAAGTTAATATATAATTTGCTATTTTTAGCATGGCTAATTCAGCCAAGGAACGAAATGAATCATGTGTATTGACCACTCCACGTAAACCATCCCCTATCCACGCAAGTTGTAGAGCCCTACAAGCATGTAAAGAAGGTAAAGCAATAATATGATTTGTTAATTTCTGCATCGCGCCATAAGTCACTTCTTCATTTGGAATGAAATGAAATAAACAATATATTATATTAGCAATATCATTTGACTTATAATTCTCTAGCGAGGTGATATTCTGAAGATACTCTGCAATTTTTTTTATTATATCAAGAGCTGCTAGAAATGAGGCACTTTCTTGAAAATTATTACTACTATATGCTGTGTTGGTTTCTAAACCATTTTTTTTTCGATTTTTATGTTTTAGTAACATAATTGTAATTTTTTCGACTTCTAGAATAATGACTTTATCCATTTTATCCAAAATAATGTTAGAAACTTCATTTTCGCGTGCCATGGTAAGCACAGATAAATCTTTGTTAACACCTCTTTCTCTAGTCACAAATATATTAACTGCTCCTAGCGATAATAATTGGGATACAATTTCCCACTGCTTATCATCGGCTGCCATCCACAATACGTTAATATCTTTGTAAGGTTCTTCTTGGGGAGCACTATCTAGATGCAGAGGATTGTGGTTTAACAGAGAAGAAACCAGGGTCCAATTTTTGTTATATGCTGCAAACCACAAGGCAGGTAATCCTCTTTCTGCTCCTTCGAGTGGAACGGCATTAATAGCTGGATGCTTATCTAATAATTTATTTATTATCTCTATAGGAGCTTTGTAATTAACGGCATACCAAAATGCTGTTTTACCAGCATCAATTCCCTCGCTTGCGCTTGCCTCAACAGCAGCCCCTGCCTCTAAAAGGATAGAAACTATCTCCCATTTTTCTGCTTTAGACGCCAGTAAAAGCGCTGTATACCCTTTAGCAACATTATTAATATTCACTAACTTAAGGCTGGATCCCGAAACATCACAATTAATCAATAATTTTACCGTATCTATATGCCCTCTTTCTGCAGCATACATAAGAGGATAAAATCCGTTATTACCAGGTTTATTTACCATCTCAAAATTGTTTTCTAAGTATTCTTTCGTTAAAATGCCAGCAGCACAGATTTGCACAAAATCAGAATCTTGTGATGATACTTGAGATAAAAAACAAGTATTTGACATTATTTCATCAAAAAAGACAACAGGCTGCAAGGCGTATTTATTAACTTTATTAGGCCGTGGAATAAAAATAGATTTACTTTTCATATTATCAAAAGCACTTGCAGTACTCATAATCATTTGGCAAGTTGGGGGCAATCCTTGTATAAAAATTTCTTTACGTGCAGCTAACATTGCTATTTCTTGAAGCACAGATGATTTAGAATGGTTTTGAAACAAATTCTTATCTTTTACTATATATTCATAAGAATTATCTAAAAGCATCGTATTGGTTGGCTGCTCAAGAGGTTCATGCGTTCTGGAGAGAGTTACAGATACACCTTCAGAATTACGGGCAAAAGAAAAATCTGGACTTTTAGGTATAATTTCTGCTCCTTCTATCAAATAGTTTTGAAATGAATTATTATTTTTTACTGTATATTCAAAAGAATCATCCAAAAACATCAGATCGCTTTGCTGCTCAGGAGTTGCTGCCAGTTTAAAGGTAGGAACAGGTACTTCAACAGAAGTACTAGAAAAAGAAAAATCTGGACTTTCAAGTGTACTACCCACTTCTGCTTTCAGATAGTTTTGCGGCACACTATCATTTTTTACCATAGGCTCAAAAGAACTCTTAAACAGCGTTAATTTAGTTTTCCTTCCCAGAGTTTCCACCAGTTTTAATATGGATGCTTCATTCAGGCCCTTACAAAAAGAAAGATCTAGACTTTTCAAAGAAGGTCCTGCTTTTTTTATCAAGTTGATTAGTTGTTCAAAAGACCTGTCATCAAAAGAAAAATTTATTAAGGACAAATTAGCGATTAAGTCTGGCTGCTGGCTTACAACAAGAAGAAATAAATGTAAATCGACAGAAACCTTAGCTTTTAGAAAATTTAATTTAATACTATAGGTTAATGGCCGGCTGGAAGAGGAAGATGAGATTGAAGTTGAGGGTGAAAATAAAGCTTCAAATGCATTTTCAATAGCTTTATCCTGGTTCCTAACATTTAAAAATTCAAATTCATTTATTTGACAATGTTTATTATTTTGCACAAACTCTACAAAACTCTTGGGGGAAAGATTGTCTTTATGTAAACTCATGCCAGAAAAGATAATTTTGTTTATTTGATAATTAGTAGAGGGCAGATACTCATTTAATTGCTGGCTCCAATTAGTAAAAAAATCTGGTGAAATAGAAGAATCAATCAGAGCTGTTTTAAAAGAATAGCCTTTATTATCAAAAATAGCTTTCTTCATCAATTTAGCAATAATGTCTTTTAATATATTTAAATCTTTTCCGTGTATAATAACGTTTTTCATCAACTTCCCCATTCGCTAATAATTTTTTAAAAGTTATCTTACTTAATATTATATTCTTTATATATTTTAAAGTAAATCGAAATTTTACTGAGCTTCATATTTCATATAATCATCATTGACATAAGGTGAATTAAATGTTTAAAATGGCATATAACCAACTAAAAACAATATTTATAAATTATAGTCATATACACAATAATGGGGGGCTTTGCAAGATGGAAAAATATTTAGCTCTACGTGATTCAATACTAGCATATATGCAAGCTATAAAAATTTATCACGAAAAAAAATGTCCTTCTAATCCTTTTCACAATAAAAAAATTCAACTCATTTCACATATTTTAAAAGAAATTAATACTGCAGTTTATGATAAAGCAACTGCTTTATTAGCAGATGATACTCCTAAGAAGGACCATCAAATATTATTGCTTACTTTATTTAGCGTTCAATTAAGTGAGTGGGTTTTTCCCTTAGTGACTATGCTGGTAGATATAGCAGACCATACTAGCTTGCAATTACAACAATTTTTTAATTTATCTAACGTTTTGAATTCAAAAAAAGTTGAGCAACTTAAAAACGAAATACTTAAATCCAAAACCCCAGAACCCTCAACCACCATTGAGGAAATAAATAAATTATCAAAATTGTTAATGGAAATAGAAGGAAAAGAATTTAAAGAATGGAAAGAATTGATTAATCTTAAAGCTACTTTTAATTATCATCAAACACTTATAGATGAATCTGCAAAAGAACAAAACAAACAATCATTAAAAACTCAACAACATAGATTACATCTTTATAAAGAATTATTAATTAATAAAGTACAATCACATAAAAAAATATTACAATTAAAAATAAAAAATAATGTTGCCTTATACAATTTACTATGTCAAGTAGCTAATAATACACCTTTTCAAGAAGAAAAATTAGGCCCATTTCAACATTTAATTGCCCTTAAGAAAAAACTTGTTGGAGAAAACACTTTATTATTAAAATCCGCTGCGCATCTTGAGCTTAACTCTACTATTGAAGAAAAACAAAATAGCTCGGTTAATTGGCAGGCTGTTTGGAGTCACTTAACTAAAAAAGAAGAATTACAAGCAGAAGCAGAAATGAAAGCAGTTAAGCAAACTGAACAAAATGAATGTAAATTGCTAGAAGATGAAATGGAAAGATTGAAGGACAATTTCGAAAAATTTCATGATGTAGAACAAATGATCAATTTTATTGATTCACTTGCAGTCACGCCCTCTAAGATTTATAATTTTTTATATGATCAAGTGCATTCTTCTATTTTATTCCTAGAAGAAGAAGAAATAGTAAGAAATATGCTTTCGACGAGCTACGACTATAAACCTTCTTCAATAGCTCATAGTCTAGAACCTCCTTCGAATTTTGACCCTCTTAATTCTGTTCTAGATTGTTTAGAAGATCGTGAGATTTTAACGCTTGCTCAGTGCAATCGTAGCTATAGGGAAACTTTTCTATTCAAAAATCTTTATGCTAGAAAAAAAATAGAAAAATTAACTACCTCGCATAATTTACAGTTGCATAATGCTTTACACAAATATGGAATGGAACATATTAAGTCAATTTTGTATTTAGCACCTCCTTCCATTATGGCAAGTAAAAATGAGCTTAATAACGCTTCAAAAGCATTACATTTATTGAAATATAAACAAATTCAAAAAGAAAGCTTACTAAATAATTTTAATTTTCCATATATAAATTTTGATTTGCAAAACAACAAATCAAAATTTTACTTATTAGATTTATACGAAAATAATTCGCAAAAAAAATTAACTACCGAACAAGCAATGATATATTTGCGCCATTATCTACAAAACACATATACGCAAAAAAACCAAAAAATGCATAACATTCAAACAGTATATGCACCCTATTTCTCATTTAAAAATTCTCAAAAACAAGGCAACCGATGGGATTTGGGGCTTAATATTTTACCATCACAATTATCTTTTATCCCATATCTTATTCCACAAGTTTCTATATTTCATTTATTTGCTGTAGATAATGGTTTTTTATTACAAGATATTTTACAGTTAACCGTGGTTGAAGCTTTTATCGCTGTGCTGTTACACGATACTAACCTGCAATTTATAAATCAACATAAAGATAAATTATCTACCTTATATTATGAACTTATGATGGATAATGAAAATGAAATAGACATTATTGATCTTTTCCCATCCTTAAAAGAATTTATTTTTCAACAACCAGAGTATATTTCTTATAACAACCATAAAAATTTTATCAAATCATTTGAAGAGGCTATTGAGCTTGGATTTAAAAAACAGGCAGTAGCTGAGATGTGCCAAAATAGTCCCAAAAATGGTATGGGGTAAATAGCTGATATACTTTTATTTTAATTTATTGCAAAATTATTTATTACCTAATGTTTTATAAAAGACATTTTTTAAAAAATGGAGTGGTCCAATGAAAACTTTAACAGATGTGCAAAAAAATATCTTACAACTAAGATATGAAGCAATACAAAAAGAAATAAAAAATATCAATTTCTTTTTAAAGCTTCCTTGTTTTGACGAAAATAGTAAACCCGACGCAGAACTTGGCTTGCTCAAAGATTTAATAAAAGAAGAAAAAAGATATAAAACTTATTTAGACAACGAGTTCCTCTCTTATACTTTTGTTGAAGCAAAAGATAGCAACACGTCAGAATATTTGAATGCACGTACTGAGTTAAATGATTTAATATCTACTACTATAAAAAGTTTTTTACAAAAAAAGCATGAGCCTGTGACACCGGCAGACAAAGACAAAGATATAAATAAAGATAAAAATAAAGATATAAATAAAGATATAAATAAAGATATAAATAAAGATAAAGACAATAATTTAGAGTCAAATATAAAAATTGATTCAGCTATTTTAGATCAAGTAAATCAATTTTATAATGAATTTACCAAACTAAACCTCCAATCATTGGATCATGGCTTCCCTGTGTTTCCATCAACCCCTATATTGACTGAAAAAGAAAATGTAACCGAGGAGCAAAAGACTAAAAAAATCGAAATGCAAGCTAAACTTTCTGAGCTATTTATGCAGCCATTTTTAGAGGATTTTAATAGCCAATATTTCACAGAATATAATACTATCATCAAGAAATTAATAGACGAAGCTGATGAACAAATAAAATCCAAAAATCAACAGAGAAAGCAAAGCAGCATACAGAATACTGAAAGCTTAAGCGCTACTGCTGTCAAGATGAGTCTTGAAAACGAATTCAATCAATTTAAAAAACTTTTAACGATTATCGACATATTAAACAATAATATTAACAAATTATCCCATCAGTGGCTTTTTGTTGACATGTTTATATTAGGTGATGCACGGGATATGATACAAAAAAAATATTCGGGCAACTTTAAAAAAATAACTGAAGTTTTTATTATGTGTAAAAATTTATATTATTATTACCTAGATAGTTATTCAGCCGAGTTTAGCAAAATATCCAGTAAATCCACGTATAGTTCCGAAAAAAGAGAGCAAATTGAGGCTGAATTTATCAAACTTACTGAGCGATTTTTTACAGGTCTCCAACAGATTGCAAGCCAAGCTGATGCGACACCTGCTGCCATTACTAATGCTATTCAATCAATCGATGCCTTCAAAACACTATGGACTAAAAATAATATATTCCCAAATAATAGGGTGCTAAATGGAAGTTCTAGCAGCGAAGATAGCGAATACTCCCTTCCTTATTTCGACGACTTAGAACCAAGTGAAATGGATGCTATGAGTTTACCTGATGATGATTCTTCTTACACCTTAAGTAAATTGCAACAGGAATTAAGCAACTTGCAAATTGCATTTAACCTAGAATCTACTACAGAAATCATTGGCATGAAAGCAGCACTTATTGAAAAAATTAAAACCTTAACTAGCAAAAAATTAACCGATAATTTTGCATATTTCAACACAGCTATAAATAACCTTGTAGTAGGCATTGGATATACAGTTAGGGCACCGTTGCCTAATACAACTAATTCATCAAATGTTTTATCAGATACGGAAATTGCTTTTATGAGCCAACAAAAAAATAAGGCTCGTTTACAAGATTTTTTCTATACGCGATATGATTCACTTATACAAAAAAGTGATACCCAGGCACAAGAATTACATAAATGTGAAGTGGATAGTTTAATTGATTCTTATAATAAATTTACAGATTTACTTATCAAGTATAATTCCATTCTTCCTAAGCCCAAACTGAATGAGAAGGAAGTGCATAACAAAGTAGAATTTTCTGCCTTAACTAAATTTCTTTACCGAGACCTTAGTCAATATTTAAATAAATTTTATAATCTTAGAAAGTCTCTTATTTATCTACATGAATTATGTTATATAAGAAATTACCAGCATGCAAATGATGTGTATGCTTATTACAGAAGAGAAGCTTATAAGGTAGGTTTTAAATTTTTGAAAAATCTTGTTAATCCAACGGTAAAAAATAACAAATTAAAGGACTCTGAGCACTTACAAGGCAACCCTTTGCTTAATATAGATAACAGTGGAAAAGCAGAAGCATTCACTATGTCTGAAGAAAAGGAAGAACGACTTTTTGATCATGCTGAAAAGATGCAAGCGCCTTTTGTAAAGTATTTAGAAACAGAAACTGCTCTTGATTTTAATAACAAATCTGTAGAAGATAAAGAGGTTATAAGAACATTTTGCTTTAATTTAATGTTAAATTTAGAAATCATGAGAGACAGTATTGAAAATGTTAAACACATATTATATAAGGTTTTATTAAATGAACTGCAATTAAATGACTTGGAAGTAGACTCTCTTTCTCTTGCAATTAACACTATAGTTAATAAACTGTCTTTAGTTAATCCTATATTAGCAGATAAATTAAAAGCGTTAATTGAGGAGTTAGATAAAAAATCGAATATTAAAAGCAAAACTTTCAGTAGTTTACTTTTTTATGCAAGCAGGACGGGGATATTGAATAAAGAAAGTTATATTGACCGTAAACGCCGCACTGTAGATTTTCATCTGCCTCATTTTGAAGATTTGGAAGACTTGGAACTTCGTAACGTTGCAACTGTGTTTACACGAACCTTATCTGAAGATTCTACAGGAATAGGATGCGTATTAATAACTAGTAATATCCCTATGAATACATTTTTGAATTCATTTCAAACAGTGGGTAATACTCGCACAATTAGCGCCCCCTCATCGCTATTGGCTGGTGCTGAAACAACACCAGCTATAGCAAGGTGTATTTCCACCCCATAAAATTATCAAGAAAGCAAATTTTATTTATGGAAAAGCTAATCTTCTAAAATAAATGTCATTTCGCTTTCTTGAGTTATCTCAGATAATTCAAAATTGCCGTTGTTTTGAAAAATTTTTGCGTTTTTTATAGGTTCATTACCCATAATATGATATTTTTTTTCATTGTATAAAAGTTTACTTTGACCAATTTTTTCTTCTCTGGCGTTAACCAAAGTTAGATTATGTGCAGTAGCGTTTTCAGTAAATTCAAATGGGGAACTTGGTTCAAGGGGCGCAACTGAAGGTATAGGTGGGGTAAGCCCCCCAGTTTCAGGCATCTGATTTAGCATACCTTGCAATGTAATAGTTTCAGCAGCTATATGAATTTGAGTACCAAATACTTCAATACTACCCTCAGGGGTTATTAAAAACCCTGCTCTATGATTATTATGCCCACATTCTATAGTGCCTGTTCCATCCCCTGTTACTTCGATATTTCCCGCGGCTTCTATTTGTAAATCACCTGCTATAACTTTTATACAAATATCTCCCAATTTAGCGTGTAGTACGCTTTCTTCCACGACTTCTATATCCCATTCTTTACCTGCCTGCCAATGAATCGATTGCAGACTAGCTAACTGCAATTCATTGATGGTATTAATTTCAAAGTCTTCTTGTATTTGTGCTTGAATTAAATTATTTTGCGTTTTAATAAATTGTGAGCCGCCTATTTCTTCTATTAAATTTAAGCCAATTTTTTCTTTACACTCTAAGCCAGTATGCCAATTTATATCTTTTTTTGCAGCAAAACGGATTTCGCCTTGCAGGCTTTTTAATAAAATTCCTGATTTATCTTTAGTATTATCTAATAATAATTTATTTAAAGACTGCTTAGTTTGTAACTCTATTTTTTCTATATTAGGGGTGTCATTTAATATAAGCTCATTGTACCCTGGCGTGCGCCAAATATGCTCATATCGGTTTTGATTAGTAACTGGACTTTTATTATTACTATTTGGCAATGCTCCCAAAATAAATGGACGACTCGGATCATCTTGCAAAAAGCCATACACTACCTCCGTACCATTATACCAAGGCATGTGCCATCCTACAGGTAGACCTAATCTACTTACACCACCCCCATAAGGCATCATTCTGCGAACCCAAGGCATAGCTTCGGTCGTGGCAACAGGCGCATCATCATAATGTAATCTACCTTTATAACACCCCTGGCCATCTATAAAGGCATATTTACCATTGCTTTCAATAAACCCGCATAAAAAGTTAGGAATAGGATTTTTATCTACTTTATGCATGCTGCGGTATATGTTATCAGCGGAATTAGCTATTAGCTCATTACTATATATAGCTTGCACTTGGGTATTATTAGGCTGTCGTATTGGTACAAACTGATGTTTAATACTATAAATAAAATAATAATCTTCAAATTGGTTTATAAAATTACTATCTATTCTATCGAGTTTATATATAATCCCTAACCCTATATCAATACAATTACTTTTACAAAAAAGCATATTTTCTGTTATTTCATAGGCTTCTTGTAACAGTGCAGCCGTTTTATCAACTGTATTTTGAGATAATGTGCCCAGGCCATACTTATTTGTTTTCATTGGGTGGGAACTGCATGTGGCAGAGCTGATTAAAGAATGAGGTCTATTTTCGTTAAAATCTTGCACAACAAGAGCGCTTGGCGCTAAGCCTTTTTGTAGTGTGGCATGATGAATACCTATAAAACTTGCAGACATCGCTTCATGACTATTTTCTGGTACAACCATTAATGGTTGCGAACATATTAACTCTTCTAAGTGATGATCGCTTACAAAAATAGCATGATGCCCCTCTTTGGTAGCCGAAGTCCAAAAATATAACCCTGCTTTATTAATTAATCTTTTTAAAAATTCCCAATCGGTTTCATATAATAATTGTTGGATAAAGGGCTCATTATTATAGTCATCTTGCAAGTAAAATGTAATGCTTTGATGGGGCACTGCCACACCCATAAAAATTTTTTTTATAATATACGGAATCGTTTTGTTATAAAAAACTTTTGGCCCCCCTTGTAAGGTAAGCTTAGTGAGAGGTGAACAAAATGATACCGAATAATACCAATGATTTTGAGGAGCAAGTTCTATACTATCTAATTGTTGAATGTACCCATAGAGATATCTATTTTTTTTGGTAATACCATTGATTAATGTGAGCTGGGCAACACAGCCTAAAAGTTTTTCAGCGTCCTTTGCATTTTGAATTTTTATGCGAATAATAAAACAAAATGATTCAGAAATTTTTTCTTCCCCTTCAAGGCTGTACACCGTAAAAGGCTTTTCATTAATAGTTAATTCAAATGCTACTTTATTATAAGACACATTGCACCTGCGTTAAGGCTTTAAACCGTAAATCAAATGCATATTACTTACATTGCAATAATTTTGCAAGCCTCCTAAATCATTTGGTGTCATATACACCTATGCAAAAGATGCAGGTTTTAAGCCATAACCCTATTTTAGAAAAGCCAATGCAGAAGTATCAGCTAGCTTTTCTTCTGTTTCGATATGCATACTCGAACTCAAATTATACAAAGAAAACAGAGGGGCCAAAACGGGGCTTGCCTGTGAATGTGGAATCATTTGTTCTTTTTGGCTTAAAGAAACATAATGCCAATCTTGAACAAAAAGCCAGCGCAGTCCCACTTTTTTAAAGGTGGGTTAGCTGGCTTTTTGTTCAACTATGTTTTGCACTTTTTGCAGATGACAGCCATACATATGTTATGTTATATTTTCATTTAATAGAAATAGTTGCTATAGAAATCATGACCGTTATACACTATGTTCATACCATTTTAATGAAGAACATATTGGTAAATGGCAGGATTGTAAAAAATGCAAAGATAACTTTGAGTTGCCTCATTATGTCGATATGGGGACAAATGAGTATAATTTTGAAATTCTCAAAAATCCAGAAAAAGTAAGCATTAAATGTTCAAACTGTAATTTTACTAAAAATTCTATTGAGGCTGGCATGAAACGACAATTTTCCTAGCTGCATTTGGAAGTGATATTAAGTCGAAAGTGAAAAAGGTGAAGATGTGGAAGATATAATAGCTGCACTCGAAGATATTCAAACGCAAGGGTCCTTTTGTGGTAAAAGAATGACATCTATTGATGATCTGCATTTAGAAGTCAAGGAATACGGAGAGTTAAAATTTCCACTGAATCCCAGGAACGCTAAAGCGCTTATCAAGCTTGCTAAACCCGCCAAATTCGGTTTTCGTGACAAAACATTATTAGACAAAAGTGTTCGCAACGCATGGGAAATACCAAAAAGCAAGATTAAAACGGATAAAATCAATTGGAATAAAAAACTAACTAGGGTTATAGATCTTCTTAAAAATGATCTGGGTTTACCAGAAACTGCCAAATTGAAAGCCAGCCTCCATAATCTTCTGATTTATGAACCAGGCCAATTTTTTGAGTATCACCAAGACTCAGAAAAGCTAGATGGAATGGTGGCAACGCTTATTATTGTCCTTCCTTCTTCACACAAGGGAGGCACACTTGTTATAGACAATCAAGGTGTTAAAAAACAATTTCAGAGCAGTCGTTTTCCAGCAGACAAATTGACCTATATAGCTTTTTATGCAGATTGTCACCATGCAATTCAAGAAGTTAAAGAAGGCTATCGATTTGCTTTAACCTATAATCTCATTCTTGAAAATGATATTAAAACAAAAGATCAAGAATCCTATGAACCCCTGGCCCTGGTTAAAAGTCTTCGATCTTATTTTTTCGATGAGGGAAATAGAAATGAAAATTCTCATCTACCCAATGCTCCTAAACGATGTGTTTATCTCTTGGACCATAGCTATAGCCAAAGTGGACTTTCTTGGAACCATCTTAAGAATGTGGACGCTTTACGCGCGGAAGCACTCAAATCTGCCGCAGATATATTAGATTTAGAAATTTATATGGCATTAGCTGATGTTCAAGAAACATGGGATTGTGAAATGGCTTATGATAATTATGGATATCATGGTTCATATTATGATGATGAGAACGAGGATGAAGACAGTGAGGCAGAGGAGGATCAGGGTAGTGATGACATGCAAGTTAACGAGCTGATCGACAGTAACGCAGTGCTTCAATATTGGATGGATCGAGAAAATAAACCTTTACCGTACAAAGAATGTCATATATCAAGCCGTTATATTGGTTGGACGAAAGCATGCAATAAATTCAAACCCTTCCAATCTGAGTATGAAGGCTTCATGGGAAATTATGGCAACACGATGGATCGTTGGTATCATCGTGCAGCAATTATTCTTTGGAAAAAAACAGATCATTATCCTGTACTCTTCGATATGGATCCGACCAGTGTTTTTAGTGAAGTCCTAAAACTGATTAAAAAGAAGTCTCAAGAAGCATCAGTGTCTAATATCATAAATTCTCTTTTGCCGTATTGGTCCCAGCATTTGAGACAACAAAGTGGAACTGAAATCTGCCTAAATATTTTTAAATTGGCTTTATATGTTAAAGACTCTAAATTGGCACAAGCAATGTTGATGGATTTTGACATAGCAGTACTAAATCCTGCATTGACAGAATCACTCTTATCTCTACAAGATGCCTATGGAACATCATTATGTATAAAAGTACTTCAGGAATGGGCAAAGCCTAAGGATCGCTGGAATACGTCTTCAAAAATAAGCAATATCTCAGACATTGTGAAAATATTGAATAATTACCAAAAACATCAGGAATTAACTGAATGGCTTCTAACACATCAGCTCAATATAATAAAGAAAGACAGCGTTTTTTATGTAAAGGATGCTAGCCGTGCCAGATTAATAGAAAGTCTTTCCGGCAGGATCGAAGAAATCACAGATTTTACTAAGGCTTGCGTTATTGTTAGCAATAATTCTGTATACCTCGAACTTTTAAGTCACATAATAGATCATGTTAAATTATATCCTGCCATTGAATTAATGAGCATAATTTTCTTTTTCAGGAAAAAGTTGAAAGCAAATGATTTAAAAAAATGGAATTACCAAAAACTATTTAATTATGTTTATAATGAATTAAAAAATGAACAAAAGGTAGGACTACGTAAAGTTGATGATTGGTCCATAAATGAAAAGCTTTCATGTAGTTGTGATGATTGTGGTACACTCAAACAATTTTTGGAATCTCGTACTTCTAAAATCATTAGATGGCCATTAGGTAAAGATCGCCGTAAACATATTCATCAGGCAATCGATCAGTTAAGTATACCCGTATTACATAAGACAGAGCACACGGGCTCACCACATAAGCTGATCATAACAAAAACTGATAACCTATATAAGGGTGCAAAACAGCGATTTGATAACTTAGAGAAAGCATTGTCACGACTTAATAGCCTTGCTGCGGAACTAGCCAAAATATTCCATACGTCATAAATAATACAACTGATCAATTATCATTATTTTTGTGTACCTTGGAGTCAAACAATAAATGCAACTTTCTTCAAATTGTATAAGTGGGCTAACTGTAGTACTGTTAAGCCTTACTTCTACGTTAATATAAGGAAGACTTATGAAACAGTACCAACAGCTCACCCAAGAACAAAGATACCACATTTCAGGTTTAATTAAAGCAGGCTACAAACAATCAAAGATAGCCATAGAGTTAAATGTACATAAATCAACTATTTCACTGGAATTAAGACGTAATAAGGGAGAACGAGCTTAGAGTAATTCCTGGATAGCTTGCCCCATAAGGGCTGGGGAGTGGACAGTTTTTACACCGGCATCTTCAAGCGCCTTAAATTTTTCTGCAGCGGTGCCTTTACCCCCTGCAATAATAGCCCCCGCGTGCCCCATTCTTTTACCACTTGGAGCAGTCACCCCAGCGATATAAGATACCACGGGTTTCGTAACATGGGCTTTTATATACGCCGCTGCTTCCTCTTCGCTTGAGCCACCAATTTCGCCAACCATAATAATGCCTTCAGTTTGTGGATCAGCTTGGAATAACGTTAATACCTCGACAAAATTCATACCCGGTATTGGATCTCCACCAATTCCTATACAAGTACTTTGCCCTAATTGTAAATCTGTCGTTTGCTTTACCGCTTCGTAAGTAAGAGTACCCGAGCGAGAGACAATTCCAATTTTACCCGGCAAATGAATACTGCCTGGCATAATACCAATTTTGCATTCCCCTGGGGTAATAATACCAGGGCAATTGGGCCCAATTAAACGTATATGCTTACCTTGCAAATAATGTTTTACTATAAGCATATCTATGGTAGGCACGCCTTCGGTAATACAAACAATCAGTTGTATTCCGGCATCAATCGCTTCAATAATAGAATCTTTACAATAAGGCGCTGGTACATAAATTACGCTCGCATCAGCCCCCGTTTCTTTTACTGCTTCACGTACCGTATCAAAAACTGGTAAGCCTAAATGGGTTTGCCCGCCCTTACCAGGGGTCACTCCTCCCACCATATTAGTACCATAGGCTATGGCTTGCTCAGAATGTAGAGTACCCTGATTACCAGTAAACCCTTGGCAAAGTACTTTAGTTTTTTTATTTATTAAAATACTCAATTTAATTACTCCCAACGGCTTTGACAATTTGTATCGCAGCGTCGGTTAATGATTCTGGTGCAATTAAATGTAAGTTACTTTTTTTCAATAAAGTAGCTGCTTCTAGTGCACGGTTGCCTTCTAAACGGACCACCACCGGAATAGTAATACCTACTTCGTTAATTGCCGCAATAATTCCTGCAGCAATCAAATCACACCGCACGATACCACCAAATATATTTACTAAAATGCCTTTTACTTTTTTATCTGATAGTATTATTTTAAAAGCAGCTGCGACTCTTTCTTTAGTAGCGCCACCCCCTACATCTAAGAAATTGGCTGGATTACCGCCATGCAGTTTTATAAGATCCATAGTCGCCATGGCAAGGCCCGCACCATTTACCATGCACCCTATATCACCCTCTAAGGCAATATAATTCAGATCCCATTGTTTGGCCTCGATTTCCCGGGGATCTTCTTGGCTAGTATCTATACATTGTTGCAAAGCAGTTTGTCTAAATAAGGCATTGTCATCAATGTTTACTTTGGCATCTGCACAAATTAAATTACCTGCAGCATCAATAGCAAGTGGATTGACTTCAACTAAACTTAAATCGCGCTCCATAACCATTTTACCTAAATTGACGCAAAGGGGAGTAAATTGCTTTATTTGCGTTGCATTCAGGTTTAAAGCAAAACCCAATTCTCGTGCTTGAAAAGGTAGCACCCCAAGAAAAGGATCGATTATTACTTTTAAAATTTTTTCAGGCGTTGCATGGGCTACTGCTTCTATATCCATACCGCCTTCAGTAGATGCCATTAATACCATTTTACGAGACGTTCTATCTATTACTGCCCCTAAATATAATTCTTTATGTATTGTTAAAGGCTCTTCAATTAATATGGCATTAATAGGTTGGCCTTTTTCATCAGTTTGCGCGGTTTTTAAATAAGTATGTAGCATACTTGCCACCCACGTTGCGACTTCTGCGGCAGAATGAATAAGTTTTACTCCTCCCGCTTTACCACGCCCACCCGCATGTACTTGGGCTTTAACCACAAAACTTTCTTTTTTTAATTGTATGCATGCCTGCATAACTTCATCTTGCTTGTGGACTACAATACCCAAAGGTACGGGTAATTTATATTCTGCAAATAAAGCCTTTGCCTGATATTCATGTAAATTCATGGGGGCTTATCCCTATACGCCTAAAAGTAATCGAGCTGGATCTTCGATCATTTCTTTAATAGTTACTAAAAAACGCACCGATTCAGAACCATCAATTATTCTATGGTCGTAAGAAAAAGCAGCATACATCATAGGCCTTATAACCACTGCACCATTTTCGACAACTGGCCGATCTTCAATTTTATGTAATCCTAAAATACCACTTTGCGGAGGATTTAAAATGGGAGTTGACATTAAAGAGCCAAAAACCCCACCATTGGAAATGGTAAAAGTACCACCCGTCATTTCTTCCAGAGATAAGTTACCTTCTTTAGCCTTTTGACCAAATTCGGCAATTTGTTTTTCAAGTTGCGCTGCATTCAGGGTATTAGCATTACGTATAATGGGAACTACTAAACCACGAGGGCTAGAAACTGCAATCCCAATATCATAATAATTATGATAAATAATATCAGCTCCTTCAATAGAAGCATTGACTGCAGGAAATCTTTTTAAAGCCTCTATAACACTTAAGGTAAAAAATGACATAAATCCTAATCTGACGCCATGGGTTTTTTCAAATTGATCTTTATACTTAGCCCTCAAATCCATAACCGGTTTCATATTAAATTCATTAAAGGTAGTAAGAATGGCGGCAGTTTGTTGTGCTTGTACTAATCGCTCTGCTATACGTGCTCTAAGCCTTGTCATAGGCACTCTTTTATTTTCACGTCCGCCTTCTATTGCAGGTATATGAACGGATGCAGTGCTAGGCTTGGGCTCAGATTTCTCTGAATCTTTAATAGCTTTTAGGACATCTTCTTTAGTTACTCTACCATTTTTACCACTACCGGCAATTGCATTCTGGGTTACATCATGTTCTGCCATCATACGACGAACCGTAGGCGATATGGGGCCGGCAGTAGCTGCTAAATTAGTTGCTTCTGGCATGCTTTTGGTTGTTTCTTGCTGTATAGCTACCTCGCTTACAGTAAATATACCAATGACTTCATCCCGTCCTACCGTGCTACCTTGTGGTTTTATTATGCTTTCTAAAATACCATCATTCGGTGCGACGACTTCAAGCACCACTTTATCTGTTTCGATATCAACAAGATTCTCATCCCGTTTTACACTTTCCCCTGGCTTTTTATGCCATGCAGCTACGGTTGCATCACTTACTGATTCTGGTAAGGTTGGGACTTTAATATCTTGTGCCATAATAGTGTTCTACCTTTAATTTTCTAAAGCTTGTTTTATCAATTCATGCTGTTGGCGCTCATGCAAGCGTGCGTAACCTACTGCTGTAGAAGCAGAGGGCTCACGGCCTGCGTAAGTGCATTGCAAGTTTTCAGGAAGGCAATCTTGTAAAAGATTGTGAATATAGAGCCAAGCACCTTGATTTTTTGGCTCTTCTTGACACCATACTGCTTTGCTAATGGCGCTGTATTGAGATAATATCTGCTTTATTTCAATATCAGGAAAAGGATACAACTGTTCTATACGTATCAGGGCAATCTCTTTTTGATGAGCCACCTCTCGCTGCTCTAGTAATTCATAATATACTTTACCCGTACAAAATATTATTTTGGTGATGCTAGCTTTTTGCGTAACTTCCATATCATCATCAATTATGGGCCTAAAATTGCTTTCAGATAATTCGTCTAAAGTTGACACAGCTTGTTTATGCCGTAATAAACTTTTAGGTGACATAATAATTAACGGCTTGCGTAATAAACGTACTACCTGTCTTCTTAATAGATGAAAAATTTGCGCAGGGGTAGTAGGCACACATACTTGCATATTATTATCAGCACATAATTGTAAATATCGCTCTAACCGTGCCGAACTATGCTCCGGCCCCATCCCTTCGGCACCATGAGGTAACAGCAGCGTTAAGCCGCACAACCGCCCCCATTTTTGTTCACCTGATGATATAAACTGGTCGATTACAATTTGTGCTCCATTGGCAAAATCGCCAAACTGGGCTTCCCATACTACTAAGGCACGGGGTTCGGTTGCTGCAAATCCATATTCAAATCCTAATACTGCCAATTCAGACAGTAAGGAATCCACTACAAAAATTCTACTTTTAGCTTGAATATGTTTCAAAGGTATATACTGAGTGCCGTCTGCTTGATTATGTAATACCGCATGACGGTGAAAAAAAGTTCCTCTCCCACTGTCTTGTCCTGATATGCGTACCATGGCTCCTTCATGCAATAAACTAGCATAGGCTAAGTTTTCGGCATATCCCCAATCCATGGGTAATTCACCCAGAGTCATTTTAACTCTATCATCTATAATTTTTTGTACCCGCGGATGTAACACAAAACCTTCAGGCAAGGTATTAAGCTTTACCGCTAAATCATTTAGAATATCTTTATCAACGCTTGTAGTATGGGGCATACGCCAATCTTGGTTAAAATAAGGAGTCCAATCGACCACAAACTCGGCTCGCCAGCCTTTTACTAAATTACGAGCCACCACATCTTTTTTATTATCTAACGAATCCCTATACGCTTTTACCATGGCATCGCATTCTGCTTGCGAAAAAATATTTTCGGCTATAAGTTGCTCGCTATATTTATTCCATACGGTTGGATGTTTACGTATAACATTATACAAGCTAGGTTGCGTCGCTGCAGGCTCATCTGCCTCGTTATGCCCATGACGTCTATAACCTACTAAATCGATTACCACATCTTTATTAAATTTTGTGCGATATTCCAGAGCAAGTTGTGCACACAGATACACGGCTTCGGGGTCATCACAATTAACATGAAAAATAGGAGCGCCTATCATTTTTGCAACGTCTGAAGCATAGAGAGTGGAACGGGCATCTTGTGCTTCACTTATAGTAAAGCCAATTTGATTATTAACAATAATATGAATAGTACCACCGGTACCATACCCTCTGGTTTGCGACATATTGAGGGTTTCCATAACAACCCCTTGTCCTGCAAAGGCTGCATCGCCATGCATAATAATGGGTAACACTTGATGCGAGGTATTTTCAAGTCTTCTATCTAAACGGGCCCGTACCGAACCACAAACGACGGGAGACACAACTTCTAAATGCGATGGATTAAATACTAACGATAAGTGAACCTTACCTCCCATCGTCTCAACATCAGAAGAATATCCTTGATGATATTTAACATCACCTGATTCTAAATGTTCGTCAATTTTACCTTCGAATTCATCAAACAATTGGAGGGGGCTTTTTCCTAAGATATTAATTAATACATTAAGTCTACCTCGATGGGTCATCCCAATAACTACTTCTTTGGTGTCTAGTACGCCACTTCCTTGTATGAGCGCATCAATCGCTACAATTAAGCTATCGTTCCCTTCTAAAGAAAATCTTTTAGCCCCGGGATATTTTGCCCCTAAATATTTTTCTAAGCCTTCTGCGGCGGTAATGCATTCTAAAATACGTTTTTTTGATTCAACATTTAATGGCCGATCCAACCCTAAATTTTCAATTTTTGATTGTAACCACCATCTTTCGCTTGAATTAGATAAATGCATAAATTCAGCAGCCAAGGTCCCCGAATAAATTTTTTTGACATCATTGACAATAGTTTGTAGCGTGCGAACTGCAGGCCCTTTTAAATTACTACTACCAAATTCAGTATTAAAATCATGCGCACTTAAACCATGATATATAATTTCAAGTTCAGGAACCGGTATTAATTCACGCAATTGTAAAGGATCAATAGTTGCATGCAAATGGCCTAACAGCCTATAAGCATTAATTAATTCATGCACCGCAATTTGCTTACGTTCGTGCAACAACACTGCATCCATTACTTCAGAGGTTGCTTCTTTTGCAGTAACACGTGGTAATCGGGCTTGTTCTCTTAAGCTTGCTTGAATTTCAGAATGAAAATGCTCAATTCCTGTACTATTAGACCAAGTTTTGAAATAAGCTTGCCATTCTGGATTAACTGAATTGGCATCTTTCACATAATTTTCATATAAACTTTCTAAATAGCTTATATTCCCACCCTCTAAAATGGTTTGTATATTTTGGTTCATATTCTTTTGTCCAACATTTGCTCTCTAATAGTATTTATAGCTTTACTTGGATTAAGCCCTTTGGGACAAACATCGGCGCAGTTCATAATAGTACGACATCTATATATACTATAAGCGTCTTCTAATTTATCTAACCTACCTTCCGTTGCTTCGTCTCTTGAATCCTCTATAAATCGAGCAGCCTGCAGGGCTGCAGCAGGCCCTAAAAACTTATCTGGATTCCACCAAGAGGAAGGGCAAGCACTAGTACAACAGGCACACAAAATACATTCATATAAACCATCTAATTTCTCTCTTTCCAGGGGAGTTTGTAAGCGCTCATGGCTGGGCGCTATACTTTTAGTTTGCAAATAGGGCTCAGCATTCTCATATTGTTTGTAAAACCTACTTAAATCTACTACTAAATCTCTTATTACCGGCATACTAGGCAAGGGGCGTAAAATAATAGGTCCTTGCAAAGAACGAATAGGAGTAACACAAGCTAAACCATTACGGCCATTAATATTCATGCCATCCGAGCCGCACACCCCTTCTCCACACGAGTGTCGATAACTTAGCGTGTCATCTTCACTTTTAAGAATTCTTAAGGCATCTAACACCATTATTGCTTGAGTTTTTTCAATATCCAGTTCATAGTTTTGCATATAAGGCTTTTTATCTTTTTCTGGATTATAACGATAAATATCAAACTGCATTACTCTCTCCTTAAATAATATTAATAATGTCTCTCTTTTGGTTCAAAAGCGGGAACACCAATGGGCTGCCTATTTACCGCTCTAAAGCCTATCGTGCCATTAGCAAAATAGACTGTGTGTTTTAACCAGTTTTTATCATCTCGATTCGGGAAATCTTCTCTGGCATGAGCTCCCCTACTTTCGGTTCTCGTTAAAGCAGAAAGGGCGGTAGCCTCTGCTACATCCATTAAATTTTCAAGCTCTAAAGCCTCAATGCGAGCGGTATTAAAAACTTGTGAAGTATCACCCACTTTAATAAAAGGGAGCCTGGCTCTAATAGCTTTTAATTTATCTAAACCTTCTTTCATAAATTGCTCTGTTCTAAATACTCCAAAATCTTGTTGCATAATGTGTTGTAATTCTTTTCTCAAGGCCGAAACTTTTTCATTACCTTTAGGTTTATTTAATTGCTCTATTCTTTCTAAGGGTCGTTGCATATCTTCTTCTTGAATTAAAACTTCTGCATCACTTTCTTTTAATTGCTCTATAACATGCAATCCAGCCGCCCGACCAAATACTACCAAATCTAATAAAGAATTGCCCCCTAAGCGGTTAGCACCGTGTACCGATACACAAGCACATTCTCCTACCGCGTATAGTCCTGCAACCACTTGTTCGCGCCCTTTACTGTCCACCTGCAATACTTGCCCAAATTTATTAGTAGGTATACCGCCCATCATATAATGACAAGTGGGTACCACGGGAATGGCATCTACAATGGGATCTACATTCGCAAAGGTTTTTGATAATTCGCGTATACCCGGTAGTCGACTTTGAATCAATTCTGGCCCTAGGTGATCTAATTTCAATAATACATAGTTAGCGTTTGGACCACAGCCGCGGCCTTCTCTTATTTCAATGGCAATAGAACGTGCCACCACGTCTCTTCCTGCTAAATCTTTAGCATTGGGAGCATAGCGCTCCATAAAACGTTCGCCATTTTTATTGAGTAAGTACCCGCCTTCTCCCCGAGAGCCTTCGGTAATTAATACTCCAGCGCCTGCAATACCGGTTGGATGAAATTGCCACATTTCCATATCTTGTACCGGTAATCCAGCTCGTAAAGCCATACCGATGCCATCACCGGTATTAATATAAGCATTGGTAGTCGATTGAAAAATACGCCCTGCACCCCCGGTCGCTAAAATAATGGCGCGCCCTCTTAAGCAGAGTATTTCCCCAGTGGCAATAGATAGCACGATAACGCCAACTATTTGATTTTGGGCTGTTTTTATTAAATCGATTGCATACCATTCACTCATCACATGAGTTTTAGCTTGAAGATTTTTTTGATATAAAGTATGTAACAAAGCATGCCCTGTTCTATCTGCCGCTGCAGAAGTTCTAGTGGCTTGCCCCCCTTTACCAAAATCTTTAGATTGTCCACCAAAGGGGCGTTGATAAATTTTGCCATTATCAAGCCGAGAAAAGGGTAAGCCCATATGTTCTAATTCATATACTACTTCAGGCCCCATACGACACATATATTCAATACAGTCCTGATCACCTAAATAATCAGAGCCTTTAACCGTATCAAACATATGCCAATGCCAATTATCTTCATCAACATTACCTAAAGCGGCCGTTATGCCACCTTGTGCAGAAACCGTATGTGAACGCGTAGGGAACACTTTGGATACTAGGGCTACCTTTTTTCCAGCTTCTGCCAGCTGTAAAGAAGCCCGCATCCCGGCTCCCCCTGCCCCAATAATCACAGCATCAAAGGTACGCTCTGGTATTTTCATTTGGTACCCCACAGTAGCAAATCACCTGCCCATAGTAGATTGATGATAAGCGTTAACATTACGCTAAATTGCATTAACATTCTTAATCGAATATTTTTTACATAATCAGTCATAATAGTCCACACACCAATCCAGGCATGACAACATACACAGAGCACCATAATAAAAGTGGCATACCGTAAACTTGGCAGTTGCCATGTAGCATGCCAGTATTCGTAAGTAATACCCGTAGGCGGACTGTTAGCTACAAAATATAAGCTAGTTCCAAATAAATATATTAGCAGATAGACTGCAGTTATTCTTTGCAAGACCCAATCGTGTAAACCACTACGTTGTAAAGTTAAAGCCATAAACAATACCCTATTCCTAATGATCCGCTAACACTCAAAAACAACACCAAATAGGCTGTTATGCGGGCTGATTTTATATCTTCTGCAAGACCTAAATCCATTAATAAATGCCGAATACCCGAAAACACATGGTACACTACCGCACTTAACAAAAAAGTAATTAAAAATTTTACTAGCCAATGGCTGCATACTGCTTGTATCGCTTCAAACTGGGCTGATGATTGTAATGACTGATGAAAAATCCATAAGCCAAAGGGAATAAATAAAAACAGCACAAGTCCTGAAAGCCGATGTAAAATCGATACAATAGCTGTAATAGGAAAATGAATGGTAAATAAATTTAAGTTGACAGGTCTACTATCCATAGCTTAATCCAAGGTCAATGAAAAAAATCCTTATCTCATAAAATCTAACATGCCTACCACATTACATCAAGAAAGCATAACTTATCTCAGTGATAAATTTAGGCTAGCTGCTTTATTTTCATTATTTTTTTAGTTTACAAAGCATTAGCTTAGCTATTTACCCATGCCAAAATTGTCTTTACAGTCTATAGTATAGAGTAGTGAACCGTTTATGCTTTGAAGGAGCCGCAATGACTGATAAAAAAGCCTTACTCAATATTCCTGGCTGTAGTGAAATCGAGCTTGGTATTCGCTCTGGTACCCTTGGGCCTGATGTAATTGATGTTTCTCAGTTAGTTAAAAATGGATTTTATACTTTTGATCCTGGATTTATGTCAACTGCTTCTTGCGAATCCCAAATTACTTTTATTGATGGGGACAAAGGCATATTGTTACATCGTGGTTACCCTATAGCTTCTCTTGCGGAACAGTCCAATTATTTGGAAGTTTGCTATTTATTATTACATGGGGAATTACCTACCAAACCCCAAGAAAAAGAATTTAATTATAAAATTCAACAACATACCATGGTGCATGATCAATTAAGTCAATTCTTAAATGGCTTTCCCAGGGATTCACACCCTATGGCAATTATGTGCGGGGTGGTGGGGGCTTTATCGGCGTTCTACCATGATTCACTGGATATCAATAACGAAGAACACCGCGAAATCGCAGCCCTCCGATTAATTGCCAAAATGCCAACCCTGGCAGCGCAAGCTTATAAATACTCTATAGGTCACCCATTCGTCTCCCCTCAAAATAGTTTAAATTATTCAGAAAATTTTCTTCGCATGATGTTTGCTGTCCCTGCTGAAAACTATGAAGTAAACCCCATCATCAGCCGCGCTTTAGATAGAATTTTTATTTTACATGCCGATCATGAGCAAAATGCTTCTACTTCTACCGTGCGTCTGGCAGGTTCTTCAGGAGCTAACCCCTTTGCCTGTATTGCTTCTGGAATTGCTGCCCTGTGGGGACCAGCGCATGGCGGGGCGAATGAAGCCGTCTTAAATATGCTAGAGCAAATAGGAGAAGTTAAAAACATTCCAGAATTTTTAGAACGAGCTAAAAATAAAAACGATACTTTCCGTTTAATGGGTTTTGGGCATCGTGTTTATAAAAATTTCGACCCACGAGCAAAAGTGATGCGCCAAACTTGTCATGAGGTATTAAGTGCATTAAAAATGGAAAACGATAGATTATTTGAATTAGCCTTAAAACTGGAAGAAATTGCTTTACAAGATAGTTATTTCATAGAGAAAAAACTCTATCCCAATGTAGATTTTTATTCCGGAATTATTCTAAAAGCCATAGGGATTCCAGTTAATATGTTCACCGTCGTTTTTGCCGTAGCGCGTACCGTAGGTTGGATTTCGCATTGGAAGGAAATGATAAGTGCGCCAGACTTAAAAATCAATAGACCACGACAGCTGTATACCGGCAAAACAGAAAGACCCTATGTACCGTTTGATCAAAGGTAATATGTAAATTTAAGGAATGTTTACTAATGAATAAAAGTAAAGGATTTAGCTTAATTGAACTAATGATTGTCATTTGCATTATAGGAATACTGGCTGGCATTGCTATTCCTTCTTATCAAAATTATATGAAAAAAACGCAAATGGTTGAAGTAATAAATGTGCTAAATTCTGCAAAATCCGCCATTATTAATTATATGGATGTCAATAATGGGGCTTGTCCTCCACAAATTATGCTCTTAGGCCAAAGCCTTGCGCAAGCAGGCGGAGCAGTTATCGGTACTACAATTTCAAATAATATAGTAGGCGTACAATATCAAGCCAATACTAATGGCTGTACCGCCGTTGTGAATGTGAGCCCTGCTTTAGGTGGAGGTTGGCCAAGATTATTTATAAAACCCCCTGCGAGTACCGGGGGAGAATTTTTTGCCTATTGTGGTTTTCTTAGTAATGGCACACCTGATTCTGGCACTCCAGCGGGGACGACGCTTAATTATATGCCAAGTTCTTGTAGTCTTACTAATTTATCGGCACTAGGTTCTTCTTAATATTTTTAAAAACCTAAAACTAATCATGTTTATTAGTTTTAGGTTTTTTTGCATCAGAAATTACTTTTTTGTTTTTAGTATTTTTGTAATAGCCTGCCCAAGATGCTAAAGCCATTCCTTTTACGGTATTATCTTTATCTATTTTAAATATTTCATAAGCTTTCTCTCTAAACTCAGGCAAAAACAGTCTTGTTTTATATCCAAGAGTAGCGACAGCATCCCCTCTAATTATTGGTTCCCAAAACTTATTAGCTGACACACATCTTCTTTAAGCTCATAAATTTTCCTTTTTCCAATCAAAGCTAGAGCATCTAAACCTTGTTGAAAGAGTACATCATCTTGAGCCTCATAACCAGAAAATTCAAGCTTTATTTTAGTTAAGATGTTTTTTAAGCGTTTGATTTGTTTATTATCATGGGACATTTTATTCTCTCCATTAGCTTTTCAAATCTATCGCACATTGTACTGTCCCCACTTTTACCGTCAAAGATCAACAACTCTGCTTCTTGCATATTCTGTGTAATAATTGGCTTCCTTCATGGTGTTTCACATTAATTTATTTTAAATTATATATTTTAAAAAAGTTACACCTAAAACTGAAAGATAAAAACCAAATCGCAAAAAAGAAATTGGGCGACCTTTTTTGCCAAATAAAATAGCAATAGCAAATAATATCCAAAAATTTCTGCCAACAATAACGTCGATGGAATTTTCTTTGTTAACATATATAAAAAAGAAATTGGAATTAAATAAGCCTTGTATTCAAATAGTAAGTGCATCGCTTCGCATCCTAATTAAATTGGCTAGTGAAGTCATTTGAAATTTTCGACTGACTCGATCGTAAATATAATCAATCACATTAACCACTAATTTTTTAGCAGTTTCCGTAATTGTCATGAATGTATCTCTTGCTTCAGTACCTTTTAAATTTTTGGTTTGAAAGCTGATATCTCGGTATCGTGCTTGAGTTCGAGCGCCTAATTCAGAGGCATTATTATGTAAAGGTAATATAGGGTATTGAAGGGCTAATAATAACGAATCCTTCTTTTCCTTCGTGCGTGCAATGCGCTCATCTAGTGACTTGTACCACGTTTTAGTCGAAAAAATCGTATCAAATTCTAATTCCAGTTGTGTGGCAAAAGATTTTTTAGGCGATTGGGTATACGCTAAAAGCCTATGATAATAATCCCAATATTGATCTAAAAATTGCTCTAGTTTCTTACGATGCTAAGGAAAAATAGGCTCTAATTTTTTATAATGCCTGCCATCATGTACCCAACACAAGGCAGATAAGGTAGTCACTTGTTTAAATTGAGGTGCATCATCAGTTAACAGTATTTGAATGGCATCTGAACGGTGCTGGTAACTGATAATGGCACTGGCTTCACGAATAATTTGTCGACTTTTTTTATGCGTTCCTGCTTCAGGAAAGAGCTGTTCCAGTAACACTTCAACTTCCGAGCGTTTCATATTCTTTTTACTGACGACTTTCTTTAACTTCATTAATGTTTTTTC
>Ga0302309_10000551_pt1 | contig 42369 bp, 35 predicted proteins | sample III_Palsa_N1_1_FD_200453 | JGI IMG/M metagenome (GOLD analysis project Ga0302309, IMG submission 200453) | Peat permafrost microbial communities from Stordalen Mire near Abisko, Sweden - III_Palsa_N1_1 | ecosystem: Environmental > Terrestrial > Soil > Palsa > Peat permafrost | place: Sweden...
CGTGAACCTTGATATGTACGTTTACTGTTTGGGCATCAAATTTATAAACCGTATCGCTCAATATGGCGGCATCACGGTAACCCTTATCCTGCATTTGCGTAACCAGGTTATCCTTATCATCATCGTATTTATCCTGCTTGAATTTTTTAGAGCCGAATACATTGTACCACTTGCGCGTGCGGGTTTTTTTCAGATATTTAGCCAGTTTTTTGCTCGAGAAAACTTTGTTACCTTCAAAAGTAACGCTGTTTATCATCACCTTGGTATGCTTATTAATAGCCACATCAAGTATGATGCTGTTGGCATCTCCCGGGTCTTTACGCTGTTTAATATCAACTGTAGTATTTAAAAAGCCTTTTTCGTTAAAGTGCTTTTTAATAATAGCACTGGTTGTGCTTAATAAATTCTGGTTTACTATTTTATTGGTTTTATCGCTCAAGTCTTTTTGCACATCGTCAATCTCGCCTTTGCGGATGCCTGTTATATGCATTTTTGATAAGCGCGGCAGTTCATGCACGGCTATTTCCAGATAAATGGTATCGAGATCAATTTTGGTGATGTTTAATTGTACATCATCAAAAAGACCCTGGCCGTACAGGTTTTTTATTACACTTGCATTGGCATCGCCGGGCAAATTTATACGGTCGCCTTTGGTAAGTTTTGATATGGTTATCAATACATCCTTATCCAGATTTTTACTTCCGGTAACGGTAATCCCTCCAATTATATAATCCTTAGGATTCAGATAACTCAAACTATCAGCCGGTATAGACGATTTTAACAACGACTGCCTTTGTTGACCGGGGCCCTGGGCCAGTGCAGCAGTACTCACTACAGAGAAAAGAATAGCAAAAAGAAATTTATTCATTCGAATATTTAAGTGGCTAAAAATAATTTATACAGTTGTTAAAAAGTGTTAAACGCAAAAATTTAATTCACCTGCTCGCTTGTGAGGCCAAAACGGCGTTCACGTTTTTGATAATCAAAGATGGCTTCGAACAAATCTTCCTTTCGGAAATCGGGCCATAGCTTTGGTGTAAAATACAATTCGGCATAAGCAATTTGCCAAAGCAAATAGTTACTTATGCGAAACTCGCCGCTGGTTCTTATCAGTAATTCAGGGTCGGGCATACCATTTGTAAATAAGTTGTTCTCAAACATCTCCTCGCTTATATCATCAACGTTTATTTCGCCCTGTTTAACCTTAGTAGCCAGTTCCTTAGCTGCCCGTACAATCTCGCGGCGCGAGCTGTAACTTAATGCAAGGGTAAGCACAAGGCCGGTATTGCCGGCGGTTGTTTCAATGGCATTCCTTAGTTCTTTATAACATCTTTCGGGCAGCATACCCAGGTCGCCTATGGCATTAAGGCGCACATTTTTTTTCATAAAGTTTGCAATTTCTTTATGAATTGTACTCACCATTAGTTCCATAATGGCCATGACTTCCAGCTTGGGGCGGTTCCAGTTTTCTGATGAAAAGGTGTATAATGTAAGATATTTTAAACCCACATCGCAGCTCCCTTCAACCACATCCCTAACGGATAATACACCATTATGATGACCAAATATTCTTAATTTGCCTTTTTCTTTTGCCCAGCGGCCATTGCCATCCATAATAATGGCTACGTGCTTAGGCAATTTCAACAAATCAATCTGATCCTTATATCCCATTTTATGCCGATTAGTAAAAGCCGTAATTTGGTTTGCAAAGACCTGCTTTTATTAAAGTTTTTTGACCGCTATTATGATCAAAACAAATAATCCTAATTAATTAGCTGTTAAAAATTAACTCAATAACCGGATAATTTAATTTTTCGACCCGATTTTTTCAGGGTACAAAGGTAAAACTTAATTACGTTTTTTTTAGTATGCGGGGAAAAAGAAATTGTTTTGAATTTTTTATCATCCGCAAGTAAATTCAAATAAGCCGGCAATACCCCGAAGGAAAGATCAAGGCACCGTATCTTTTTTGTTATTTAGCACCCTTAACCGGAAGAATCAAAGTTTTATCTGCTATATTTAAATCCTGTTTTATTTAAACTTCGTGTTATGATCAAATATATTACTTCAATTGCTATTACTTGTTTAATATCAACCGCGGCCATTGCTCAAACCGAGCCAGCAGCTGCCCCTTCAAAAAACACACAGCCTGTATCGCGCAGCAGGGTTTTACATGTCGACTCGGCGGTAGTAACCAAACATCATGTAACTATAAAAGGCCAGGTGATCCCTTATACAGCAACTGCGGGATGTATGCCCGTATGGGATAATGATGGACGGCCGGTTGCGGGCGTATTTTATACCTATTACGAAAGGGATGATGTAACCGACAGGGCTAACCGCCCGCTGCTTATTTCATTTAACGGCGGCCCCGGAACACCATCGGTATGGATGGAGTTGGGCTATACCGGCCCGCGTGTAGTTAATATTGATAATGAGGGCTACCCTGTTCAACCTTATGGAGTAAGCGAGAATAAAAACTCGATACTTGATATTGCCGATATTGTATATATCGACCCTGTAAATACAGGTTATTCCAGGCCGGTTGATAAGGAAACGCCAAAGAATACTTTTTTTGGCGTAAATGAGGATATTAAATATCTGGCCGAATGGATAAACACCTTTGTTACCCGTGAAGACCGCTGGGCATCTCCGAAATTTTTGATCGGCGAGAGCTACGGTACTACCCGTGTATCGGGCCTGGCCCTTGAGTTACAAAGCTCCCAATGGATGTACCTGAATGGTGTTATCCTGGTTTCACCAACCGATTTGGGTATTAACCGCAGCGGGCCGGTAGCCGCGGCTTTAAAGCTGCCTTATTTTGCGGCTACAGCCTGGTATCATAAGGCATTAGCGCCCGACCTGCAGTCGAAAGAATTAACTGATTTTTTGCCTGAGGTTGAAAACTTTACCATCAACCAGTTGATACCTGCCTTATCGCGCGGGGGGTTTATAGATAGCGCGCAAAAAATTGAGATCGCTGCAAAAATGGCAAGGTACAGCGGACTTTCAGAGAAAGTGATATTGGATAATAATCTTGATGTATCATACGACCTGTACTGGAAAGAGCTTTTACGCGACAAAGGCTTTACCATAGGTCGGCTCGACTCGCGCTATAAGGGTATAGACCGACAAACAAGCGGTAACAGCCCGGATTATAATGCCGAACTTACCGCATGGCTGGATGCTTTTACGCCAGCCATTAATATTTACCTGCGCGATGAGCTTAACTACAAAACCGACCTTAAATACAATATGTTTGGCGATGTATGGCCCTGGGATAATAACAACGACCAAACCGGCGAGAATTTAAGGCAGGCAATAGCACAAAACCCGGCCCTGCACCTTTTAATACAGTCGGGGTATTTTGATGGGGGCTGCGATTACTTTAATGCCAAGTACAGCTTATGGCAGCTTGACCCCAGCGGCAGGCTTAAAGACCGTTTGAAATGGGAAGGTTATAAAAGCGGGCACATGGTTTATTTGCGAAAAGATGTACTGCCTGTTGCCGCGGAAAACCTGCGGAAATTCATACTGGAATCATTACCCAAACCAGGCGTAGCCGCTAAGTATTAGTTTGCAGTGGGCAGTAGGCGGTTGGCAGTTCTCAGTTGGCAGTTGGCAAACTGAAAAACCGCAGATTGCTTACTGAGAACTTCCCACTGTCTACTACAAACTAAATTACTGCAAACTGCTTACTGCAAACTGCAAACTGAACTATTGGAAATAACACTTCTCGGTAACGAAGGTATATGACAGCGAAAATTGAATGAACATATAGGTATCGTGCGGCCTAAGGTCGCCGCGTTGTGAGCCTGCTAAATCAGCAGCGCTGGTGGTGGAGCGGTCGGACAATGCCCGCGACAAATTACTTGGGAGCTTTGCCGGGTCGGGATAAACGCCGCTTACATCGTCCAAATAATCGGTATTGGGCTGGCGGTAGCCAATATCGGCTACTAAGTTCCATTTACCCGAAAAATTATATTTGATGCCCGCGCCATAAGGCACAGCCATAGCGGTTTTTGGATAGGGCTTGCTTTCGCCCTCGGTTAATAATGGCCTCAGATCATACGTTTGTCCCATATATACGGCCTGCGGATTATAGCCTACTATACCTATACCCAAATAAATAAACGGTGTGTAGCGGTTATGGCTTACATCGGGTATATAATTCATGAAATTAAATTCACCTATCAGGCTTAACTCATTTAAAGAGGTTTGAAAGCTCAGGTTACGCTCGCGGAATTGCTGGTTTGATGAGGTGCTGTCGGCAGCGCCAATTTTACCGTAGGTATAGTTTAGCTTTGCTGATAAGTAGCCGTTAAAATTACGCTGCACATAACCGCCTATAGCTATGCCGCTGGGCTTGATGGGGTTGGTAGGGTTCAGATCGCCCATATAGCCTGATGCGCCTACAGCACCGCCAAGTTCCCAGGTTTGTGCCTGTAAATTAAATGAAATGAAGATCAGGAGTATAGTTACTGCAAATTTGGGCATTAAGCAAATTTAATAATTGCGGACATCAAGCCCCCATAATAATTTGTTTCTTAACGTTGATAAGTAACTTTCATTATTTAAACGGATGAGATTTAACTGAAAACCAGCCTTATGAACACTAAACCGTATGGTTTTATCAATAACGGCGGTGCGCGAATCGCACGATACCAGATAATTATTGCTGCGGCACTCCACTTCAAATGATAGTGTACAGCTATCGGGCAGCACTACGGGCCTTACGTTTAAGTTATGCGGCGATACCGGCGTAAGCACAATACTTTTTGACATAGGGAAGATGATAGGGCCGCCACAGCTTAATGAATAGGCTGTTGACCCGGTTGCGGTTGAGATGATAATGCCATCGCCCCAATAAGCATTTAAAAACTCGTTATCCATGTAAACCCGTGTGGTGATCATGGCAGCATCATCGCGCTTATGGATGGTTATATCATTAAGGGCAAAATTATCATTACCAAAAACGTTCGAATGTGAATCGATACTGATGAGATCGCGGCTATCTAAGGAAAATTGTTTGTTAACCACGGCAAATATGGCGGCGGCTATATCGCTTTTATTAATGGTTGCCAAAAACCCCAGGCGGCCAAAATTTATACCTATAACAGGTACACCTGTATCGCCTATAACATTCACCATATCCAGCAGCGTACCATCGCCGCCAAGTGTTATAAAAACATCAATAAGGCCTTTTATGGCATCACCGCTTTTTAATACGTGGTATTGTACAGTTTTTATTTTATCGGTGATATGCTCATTAAGCTGATGATGCACATAAATATCAACCCCATGACGCGCCAGGTTATCAAATACTTCCTGAACTAAGGGCAATACCTCTAAATTAAATTGCCTGCCGTATATTGCTATATTCATTTAGTTTATTGGTTCACTGGTTCATTAGTTCATTAGTGCCTGTCGCTGGTTTCATTGAATTTCTGTTCTGTTTCGATCATTTAAGTTGATATGTTGAGTATTGAACTATTTACAAATGAACCAATGAACCAGTGAGCTAATGAACCATCAAAGATTTAAGTAATTCATCAACGAATCGTAACGATCCTTTGAGTTGTCGTTATCGCCGGTATGGTTAAAGGTGGCTTTTATATCATACTCATAGCGTAAAAAGGTGGCAATTATAGCCGATAGATCCTGCTTGTTCACCTTTAACGTCACTTCCATGCGGGTTGAATCCGGGAATGACTGCACGTATGAGCTTAAGATCTGCGCGTTATCGGATTCCACGATCTGCGACATGTGCGCCAGCGAATTATTTTTATTACTGATCTCCAGCACAATAATGCCGCCCGGTTGCTCTACCGAGGTGAGCCGTGCAAAATACTCGTTCATGGCGTTGATGGATATCAGCCCCAAATAATTTTTTTTGATATCAAGCACCGGCACCACGCTTAGCTTTTGTTCATAAAACAGGCGGATAACATCATATATATGCTGATCTTGCAGCACATAAGGATTTACGAGCGACAGCGCCAAAGCACCTATCTGTGTTTGATTATCGGTTACATTAACCAGGTCGTTCTCATCAAGCAAGCCTAAAAACTGTTCCTCATTTACAATTGGCAAATGGCGCACACGAAACTCCACCATACGGTCAACCACACGCTGAACGGTGTCGGACGTGTGAATGGGTAGTATCGCATCAGAAATCAGCTCAACTGCAAGCATAATTATATGTTATTTTTATCTAAAAACTCTTTTAAAGCCTTATTAAAATCTTCGGGCTGCTCCATCATTGGCGCATGCCCGCATTTATCTATCCATACCAACTCCGAGTTTGGCAAATATTGATCAAATTCAACAGCAACCTCGGGCGGTGTAACTTTATCATTCCTGCCCCATATCAGCCCTACGGGGATATGGATCTTGTGCAAGTCGCCCTGCATATTATGGCGGATGGCCGAACGTGCCATAGCCAGTATCCTGATTACCCGGTGGCGGTCGTTTACCGTTTTAAAAACATCATCAACCAGCTCTTTTGTAGCGGTTTTAGGGTCGTAAAAGGTAAATTCAACCTTTTCCTTTATAAAATCATAGCTTTCGCGCTTTGGAAAAGTACCGCCGAAAGCGTTCTCATACAAACCCGAGCTACCGGTTAATACCAGTGCCTTAGCAAAGGCCGGGTGCGCAAGCACATATACTAATGCCACGTGGCCGCCCAGTGAATTACCAACTATGGTAAAATCTTTTAACTTTTTATATTTTACAAACTTATGTACGAATTTAGATAAGGATTTAACCCCCGTGGTTAACAAAGGCAGATCATAAATAGGCAGCATGGGTATAATTACACGGTATTTTGATTTAAACGCATTAACCGTATCGCCCCAATTACTTAAAGCCCCCATTAAACCGTGCAATAACAGCAGCACTTCCCCTTCGCCCTCATCGATATAACTATAACCGTTTTGCTCTTTAAGCACGAAATCCATATATAAATTTATTATTAGTTTAAATAACCGGGCCCAGCACGCAAATTAACCTAAAACCGGTTCTCCGGTATAAAAATAGTTTATTGCCGCTGAGTTACAAGTTTTATAGCAATTATTTATAAGCCCCGCTACAGCCCCCTCTAAATCTCCCCCGGTAGGGGAGACTTTTTAAAGCTTTTTTAAGTCCTCCCTACCGGGGAGGATTTAGGTGGGGCCCGGGCTTCAACCCAACAATTGCTTCACCACTTCGGATATTGTTTTGCCATCAGCTTTGCCGGCAAGTTCCTTATTGGCTGCACCCATAACTTTACCCATATCCTTAACCGATATTGCGCCTACACGCCCTACCAGATCCTTTAAATAAGTTTCAATTTCGGCATGGCTCATTTGCTTTGGTAAATAAGCCTCAATAACCTCAAGTTCATCCACTTCAACCTGGTAAAGATCGTCGCGGTTTTGGGTTTTATAGATATCAGCCGATTCCTTACGCTGCTTTGCCAGTTTTTGCAAAACTTTGGTTTCTGCTTCGGGCGTAATTTCTTCAGCCGCGCCTTTTTCGGTACGTGCCAACAGCAATGCTGCCTTTATAGCACGCAGCCCGCGGAGCCTATCGGCCTGCTTGGCCAGCATGGCTTGTTTTATATCCTGGTCTATTTGGGTGATTAATGACATTTTTATTTCGGATTTCGGATGTTCAATTTCGGATTTATATTATTTACTGGATTATTATTTCTCTCATTTTCAAATTAGCACATCTTCAAATTTTCAAATCATCTGCACATTTACTTCCTGAATATCGTCCCCGCGGTGGCTTGTGCGGTGGGCATTACGATCAGCTCGTTTATATTTACATGCGCCGGGCGCGATACCGCGAACCAAATGGTTTCGGCAATATCATTGGCTACAAGTGGTTCGAAACCATCATATACCTTTTTCGCCCTTGCCTCATCGCCCTTAAAGCGCACTACCGAAAACTCGGTTTCAACCGCTCCGGGATGCACCGCAGTAACTTTTATACCATGCGGCAAAAGATCAATACGCATTGCCTTGTTTAACGCGTCAACCGCGTGTTTCGAGGCGCAATAAACATTCCCGTTAAGGTAAACTTCTTTACCGGCGATGGAGCCTATGTTTATAATGTGCCCATGCCCGTTTTTTATCATCCAGTTTGATACTGTTTTGCTTACATACAACAAACCCTTAACATTGGTATCTATCATGGTGTCCCAATCATCAAAGCTGCCTTTATCAATCGGATCGAGGCCCTGGCTTAAGCCGGCATTGTTAACCAGCACATTTACCTTTTTCCATTTGGCGGGCAAATTTTCAAGGTTATCAATCACTTCATCGCGGTTACGCACATCAAATGATGATACAGCCACTTCGATATTAAATTTTTTATTCAGATGACCTGCCAGTTTCTCAAGCCTGTCGAGGCGGCGGCCTGTTAGAACAAGGTTATAGCCCTCGCGGGCGAAAAGTTGTGCGGTAGCCTCCCCTATGCCGGAAGTGGCGCCGGTTATTAGTGCAATTTTAGCCATAGTGTATTAACTACTGGTTGCGAAATTAGTTTTTTTTAAACAACTATTCGAAGTATAGGCTAAACATTAGCGTATGCAAGGATAATTTACTGATGGGTGACGAAAAAGGCTGATTTTCGGGGACTAATACATTACCCAATGAGTTTGAAAGTTTTAGCTCGGGCGATAATTTAAAATATTCAAAATAAATATCACAGCCTACACCAACATCATACGAGCCATAACGGCTTACGTTTTTAACCGTTTTATCAAGCAGGCCATCGTCCGGATCGGGCTTATTGGCACCTATGGAATAGGAATATTCCATACCGCCTAACAGGTATGCGCGAAAATCGTTTATCCTGTCGGATTTTAATTTTAATATCAGCGGGAAATTAACCGTAGTGGTTTGTACCGACTTTGTAATATTACTTGATGATGCATTAGATGTGGAATTTGTAGTTACTCCCATATCACCCGGCACATAAGTATAATCAAGGTTCCTGTCGGCAAAAAGCAAGGCTGGTGTAACCCGCACTTCCAAATGTTCTGTTAAACGGTAGCGGGATAAAAACCCAACCGCAAATCCCGGTGAATTGGGCGAACTGATGCTGTTCAGTTCGGTGGTTACCGGCTCGTTGCCATTTTGCTTATCCAAAAAAGGCTGCCGCCAGTCGGGATTTTTTAAGATCTTATAATAGGTACTTACGTAGGCAAATGAAAAGCCAAAGCTAAGGTCTTTTTGATCGGCACCACTGGCCCACGACGGCGGCTGCTGTGCAAATAATAAATTACTGCAAAACAACAACACCACAATAGCTAAGTACCTGGTTTTACTCATTTAACGCCTGTATAAATTGAACAGATACCAAACGCCAAAGGCCTGCATTTGGTATTTTTAAAACCTGCCTTTTGCATCAGTACAATAAACCGTTCCCCATCAGGAAAAGCGGCTACCGACTCGGGTAAATACGTATACGCCCTGGCATCTTTTGAAAAAAGCTTACCAATGCCCGGTGTAATATAAGTAAAATAGAAATTATACAATTGCTTTACGGGGAAGGCTTTGGGTTTGGAAAACTCCAGTACAACAGCTTTGCCACCTGATTTTAATACCCGGTGAATATCGGCCAAACCAACTTCGAGGTTTTCGAAATTACGCACGCCATAGGCAACTGTTACCGCATCAAACTCATTGGCTTCGAAGGGCAGTTTTTCCGAATCGCCTAATTTTACCTCAAACTTATCTGCCACACCACGTTTGGTAATTTTTTGCTGCGCGATATCGAGCATACCCTGCGAAATATCAACCCCGATTATTTTTTTGGGTTTGAGGATAGATAGCGCCTCGAAGGCAAAATCGCCGGTACCGGTGGCTACATCCAGAATAAGTTGGGGATTATCTTTTTTAAGCTCGTTAATAGCTTTTTTACGCCAGATGATATCAATACCCAACGACAAAAAGTGGTTCAGAAAATCGTAAGTTTTTGATATATTATTGAACATATCGGCCACCTGCTTTTTTTTGGTGGCCTCGGTATCCTGGTAAGGGGTTATAGTTTCGCTCATAGATTGTGGCAAAGATAGTTATTCTTCTGGTTCATTAATCTGCCCATGCGTCATTGAGAGGAACGAAGCAAACCCACGATGCAAGTCGGCGATTTGCATGATGAATACCTATCATGTGAGGTTGCTTCGTTCCTCGATGACGGGATTTTTATGAACTATGAACTAACGAAAGTAGCCCCTTCACATCCAAAGCACCTGTGTACATGGTAAGCTCACCGTCTGGGCCTTTGGGCCACTGGTCGCGGGGGCGGTCCCAATACAACTCAACACCATTTTTATCAGGATCATCAAGGTATATTGCTTCGGATACGCCATGATCTGAAGCACCCGTGATAGGGTATTTGGCATCAATTAAACGCTGTAATGCAATAGCAAGATCCTTACGTTCGGGGTAAACTATGGCAGTATGATACAAACCGGGCGCATTTTCAGGCGCAGGTGGGGCACCTTCGCTATGCCAGGTATTCAGGCCAATGTGGTGGTGGTAACCCCCTGCTGATATGAACGCGGCCTGGTTACCAAATCTTGTCGTGAGTTCAAAACCGAGTAATCCGCAGTAAAAATCTAACGAACGCTGCAGGTTGCTTACCTTTAAATGTACGTGGCCTATATGGGTTTGTGCGGGGATGATGTAATTATCCATGATGTTAATTTTAATATAATAACAAAAATACGTGTTTAAACATTAAATTTGCAGTGGATTAAATTTAGTTACAGTTTGATGATGCTTTTACAAAAAAACAACACTAATCACTGATCACCGATCTCTAATCACTAATCACTATCTTTGCCCCATGATTGTAAAATCTGCCGAGTTTATTTGCAGCAACACCCAAATTTCAAAACTACCGCCACCTGTAAAAGCCGAATATGCTTTTATTGGCCGCTCAAACGTGGGCAAATCCAGCCTTATTAATATGCTGGTGCAAAAAAAGGGGTTGGCAAAAACTTCGCAAACACCCGGCAAGACACAGCTCATTAATCATTTTCTGATCAATGATAGCTGGTATATTGTTGATTTACCAGGCTATGGTTATGCGCGGGCATCAAAAAGCAAAAAAGCCGATTGGGATAAGTTTATCCACACTTATTTAGATAAGCGAGAGAGCCTGCAATGTGTGATGGTTTTGATAGATAGCCGCCTGGAACCCCAAAAGATAGACCTTGAGTTTTGCAACTGGCTTGGCGAAAAGGGATTATCGTTTGTTTTGGTATTTACCAAAGCTGACAAGCAATCGACAGTAAAAACAGACCAGAATATTGCTAAATTTAAAAAAGCATTGCTGGAGAATTTTGAGGAATTGCCGGGAATTTATATTACTTCGGCTGAAACCTTGCTGGGCAGGGATGAAGTGCTGGGCTTTATTGGAGGCATAAATAAGAATTTTGTGGTGCCGGAGTATAGAGGGGCGGCAGAATAAAAAACCTGTCATTGCGAGGAGGAACGACGAAGCAAACTCGTAGCCTGTAATGTTCGCGATGTATGGCGACGAGGTTGCCGCGCTATCGCTCGCAATGACAAATATAGTTTATGTCTATACAATGAGTAGAACTACCAAAGCATTATTAGTCATCGGCTGTATCATTGTTGGATATGCAATAATGGGAGTCGGTTGGGGTGTACGTTTGCCGAATGCTTTGGGCATGTTTTTGTTTTTTGGTGGTGCCTTATTGGTATTTTGTGCAGGAATATACGGATTGATTAAATTAATTGGGGTAATAAGAAAGAGCTTCAAATAAACTCCTCTATCGAATTTTTATAGAATAATTAATAAATGAAAAAATATCTATCATTAGTAACATTTACGCATACCATTTTTGCCATGCCGTTTGCTTTTATCGGCTTTTTTCTGGCGGTTACTACCACGCATTTCCGGTTCGACTGGCTTAAGCTGGTGTTGATGGTGTTATGTATGGTTTTCGCGCGCAACTCGGCTATGGCTTTTAACCGCTACCTCGACAGGGATGTGGATGCCAAAAACCCGCGCACCAAACAGCGCGATATACCTTCGGGGCGTATAAGCCCGGCTTCGGCGCTTACTTTTACTTTGGTTAACTGCTTTTTGTTTATAGCTACTACCTGGTTTATTAACCCGCTGTGCTTTTTTCTATCGCCGGTGGCTTTGTTTGTGGTGCTGGGCTACAGCGCTACCAAGCGGTTTACAGCGCTTTGTCATTTGGTTTTGGGCTTAGGCTTGGCTTTGGCGCCTATTGGGGCCTATTTAGTGGTTACCGGCAGCTTTGCCGCTACGCCGCTGTTCTTTTCGTTATCTGTTTTATGCTGGGTTAGCGGCTTCGATATTATTTATGCCCTGCAGGATGTGGATTTCGACAAGCACGAACACCTGCACTCTATCCCGGCTTATTTGGGTAAAGTGAACGCTTTAAGGTTATCCAGCTTTCTGCATGTGCTTTCGGCAATATTTGTGATCATGCCGGTGTTTTATACTAATGTGGGTATCCCCTATTATATTGGTATTGCTTTCTTCTGCTCGATGCTTGTTTACCAGCACTTATTGGTAAAACCTAACGACCTTAGCCGGGTAAATTTCGCGTTTATGACCACCAACGGCATTGCCAGCGTAGTTTTTGCCGTTTTCTTTATGCTGGATAGATTGTGGATAAGATAATAACCAGTTTTACTAAACTTTATACTTTCAACCTTCTACTTTCAACTTGTATCTACATCATATCATGGTCTTCTTTTTCCCGGCGGGTTTTAAAGGCGAGGTAGAAAAGAGCGATGGAGGGGATCACATAGGCTATAATTTTGCTGGTGCTTACTACGCTCGGGTAGGCTGTCACCACATCGCAAACTAATAGTATTACCGCTATGATGCCGCCGATAAGGTACAGGAAAAAGAATTTATTGCTCATTTATTGCTAACAGATTAATGTTGTTCCTGTTTCGACAGTTTCAAACTGTCGTTATCCGGGGTTTCAGTTTTAAACTGAAATCAGTGTTTGTTTTTAAGCAGTTTTAGCCTGCGGCTAAAACTGCTTTGTATTTTATATCCTTTCCGTGTTAGGAAGGCGTGGTTTACTTCAACTCATATTTTTTAGGCACATCTTTTACTTTTTTAAACACACTCGCTGCCAACGGGGCTACAGTTATGCTGATGGAGTTTTCGCGGCCATGCCAGTTAACAACTTCGGAGTTTTGCGGCTGCGCGTTGCTTACGCCGCTACCCCAGAAACTACTGTCGTCGGAGGTGAAAATTTCTTTCCATTTACCTGCACCGGGCACTCCTACGCGGAAATTATGATGGATTACCGGGGTCATGTTTAAAACTATCACCAGGTCGTTGTCCGTATGATAGCCTTTGCGGGTATATATGAGTATGGAATCATTAGCGTTGCCGCCGTCTATCCATTCAAAACCCGAGCCTTCATAGGCTTTTTCATACAATGCAGGCTCCGATCTGTATAAATGGTTTAATGCTTTTACGGTTTCCTTTATACCGTTATGGTTAGGGTATTGCAACAGGTGCCATTCCAGCGATCGCTCGTAATTCCACTCTATACCCTGCCCGAATTCGCCGCCCATAAACAGCAGCTTTGAGCCCGGATGAGTGAACATATAGCTATAAACCAGGCGCAGGTTGGCAAATTGCTGCCATTCATCACCGGGCATTTTGCGCAACATTGATCCTTTGCCATAAACCACTTCATCATGCGAAAACGGCAGCATAAAGTTTTCGGTAAAGGCATATATCAGGCTAAAAGTTATCTGGTTATGGTGGTATTTACGATTGATAGGATCTTCGGAAAAATATTTGATGGTATCATGCATCCAACCCATCATCCATTTCATGCCAAAACCCAAGCCACCTGTATAAACCGGGCGACTAACGCCTGTAAACGAAGTAGATTCTTCGGCAATGGTTTGCGTATCGGGGAAATGGCTGTAAACTGCTTCGTTAAATTCTTTGAGTAACGATATAGCTTCTAAATTCTCATTTCCACCATAAATGTTTGGTTCCCACTCGCCGTGGTTACGCGAATAATCCAGGTAAAGCATTGATGCTACGGCATCCACACGCAGGCCGTCGACATGATAGCGGTCGAGCCAGAACAGGGCATTGCTGATAAGGAACGCGCGTACTTCGTTACGGCCATAGTTAAATATGTATGATTTCCAGTCGGGGTGAAAGCCTTTGCGTAAGTCTTCATGTTCATACAGGTGTGTACCATCAAATTTATAAAGGGCATGCGCGTCGCCTGGAAAATGCGATGGCACCCAATCGAGAATAACGCCTATACCGCCTTTATGCAATTCCTCAACCAGATACATCAGGTCTTTTGGTGCGCCATATCGCGACGCAGCAGCATAGAACCCGCTGATCTGATAACCCCAGCTTGGGTAATACGGATGCTCCATTATAGGCATAAACTCTACGTGGGTAAAGCCCATTTCCTTAACGTAAGGCACCAGTTTATCAGCCAGTTGGCGATAAGTTAAAAACTCGTCAGGGCTTTCAGGGTTACGCGCCCATGAGCCAATGTGCATTTCATAAACGGAATAAGGCTTATCCAAACCATTATGCTGGTAGCGGTTAGCCATCCATTCCTTATCGCTCCACTCGTAATAAGTATCATCTACAATTGACGCGGTATGCGGGGGCAGTTCCCAACGCAAGGCAAAGGGATCACTTTTTTCAAGATCTTCGCCGGTTGATGATTTGATATAGTATTTGTAAGTTTCGCCAACGCCAACATGCGGAATGAAGCCTTCCCATATACCGGATGCATCCCAACGTGAATTCATAGGGTGCGAGCCACGATCCCAGCCGTTAAAATTGCCTATAACCGCAACATACTGCGCGTTTGGCGCCCAAACCGAAAAATAAGTACCTATTACGCCCTTGTACTCCAGCACATGCGCGCCAAATTTTTCATACAGTTTATAGTGCTTGCCCGATTTGAACAAGCCAATATCAAAATCAGTAAAAAGACTAAATGGCTCTACGCTGAGTAATTCAGTTGCGGTAGCAGTTTTTTTAGCCGCAACTTTTTTAAGAGCTGCTGCCTTTTTTACCGGCTTAGCGGCTGTTTTAGTTACAGCGGCAGCCTTTTTAGGGGCGGCTTTTTTAACTGTTTCCTTTTCGGGGTCGATACTTTTTTTGGCCATGGTGTTTTATATTGAAGTCATGCCGAACTTATTTCGGCATACCATCTGCTTTATAATCAGCATGTAGTTTACCTATCGGTGGGATCCTGAAACAAGTTCAGGATGACTTTATTTTTTTCAATTAAACTTTTCTATCTCAAACAATACTTGTTGTATACCTTTTAAGGGTATGCGTATCCATTCAGGGCGGCCATTTAATTCGTACCCCAACTCATAAACCGCTTTTTCGAGCAGGTGGAGCTGGAGTAAAAAATTCAGTTCGGCACGGCTGTTAAATATACCTTTAATATCTCCTATCGCTTGTATATAAGCATCCAAATATGCGTCGGTGATCAGTTTATACCACCTATCGGCGGCTTTTTGTAAACGTTCGGGGTTTACGTTTTGTGTTTCGGCGCTAAAATATAGTTTGGCGCATACCGCGTAATGGAATGAGCGGATCATCCCCGCCACATCTTTAAGTGGCGAATGTTTTATTTTACGGTCGGCAATGGAGCTTTCCGGCTCACCCTCAAAATCAATGATCAGATAATCAAAGCCGGTAAATAATACCTGGCCCAAATGATAATCGCCATGTATGCGTATGCGCGACGAGCCGAGGCTGCCGTTCATCACCTTTGCAAAAAAGCCTTCGATAATAGCCTCGCTATTGATAAACTCATCAGCCAGCTTACGGGCATTCTTATCTAAACGCGAGTAGTTATCCTTTAACAGGTTAAGGCGCTTTTTAAGCAATATGTTCAGGTTTTTATTGAGCCATTGCACATACTCGGGGTTAAACTTTTCAGGCTTAAAGGCGGCATCGTTTTTACCTTTCAGCAAGGCCAGGTGCATTTCGGCAGTACGCTTGCCCAACAGTTCAACCTTTTCAAAAACCTGGTCGCGGATGGTGAAGAGCTTATCTACAAAACTAAAAAGGAACTCATTCAGATCATCGCCCGTAGCCACCCAGCTATCTGATTTGCTGATCACCTTTTGCATCATCAGCCCAAAGGTAACCGGCGGGGTGTTGGGGCGTTCAAATATCATGCTGCCGCAATAGCCGGGGATGTTTTTAAAACCACCTGTCTCAGTTAAAAACTGCAGCATTTCAACCTCAGGGTTTATTTCCCTGAACAGCTTTCGGTACAGCTTAAAAAAATATTTATCACCATAAATTAATGATGAATTGCTTTGCTCCAGTTCGGGAATACGGCACGAAAAGGCCATATCCTCATCCGTACCGGCAAGGCCCTTGCCTTTGTGATAGGTAATTTGCCCGGTTTGCTGCGGATGAGCTACATTGCCCCAGATGCTATGGAATAGCGCCGCCTGGAAACGAAAATCATATATCGCGTCGATCAGCCAGCCCGAAACATCACCTGCTATGGTGCGGGTTATAAATGCTTTGGGGTTTATTTGCTCTATCAGCGGGTAATCATCGGGTAAAAACGAAACCGGCATAGCGTATTTTTCTTCATCGCCATAAGTGTAGCCTACATGCAGAATGATAAGATAAGCTACGCTATCCTCCATAGGGATAGTTAGCAATTGCTGAATTTTTATAAAGCTGATCTTGCGTGCCTTTCCGGCAAACCAGCGGCATTTGTGCAGGTAATCGTCGAGTACATTATCCAACAGCCAGGTATGCGCCATCACATCACCGGCAAACGCATGCCAGGGATGATTGAGCAGCAATTTGTTATCTTTTTCGATGACGGTACCTACACGCATGGCTTCAAATTTTAAATTTCTATCCTGAATAAATGTACCGGCAGTTTATGCGGGTCAAGCTCCACATAGTTCCACTCGCTACGCCATGAATAGGATACACCTGTTAAAATATCGAATACCGTAAACTCGTCGCCCTCATTTAAACCCAGCAACTGCAATGGCACTTTTACAAAGCCACCCTGGCGGTTATCCGGGTCGATGTTGACTATGCAAAGCAAGTGATTATTATTACTGTATTTATAATAGGCAATGATATTATCGTTCTGAATATCGCAAAAGCTGATGTTATTGGTAGTTTGCAGGGCGGCATTGGCCTTGCGGGCGGCATTTACTTTGGTAATAACCCCGGTTAGTTTGTTACGCGCTTCCCAATCCCAGTAACGCACCTCGTATTTTTCAGAATTAAGGTATTCTTCCTTACCGGGATATGGATCATGGTACATCAGCTCATAAACCGGCCCGAATATGCCGTAATTTGATACCATAGTTGCCGCCATAAAATAACGGGTGATAAAGGCAGCCTCGTTACCAGTATGCAGCGATGGCGGGTTAATATCATGCGTATTAGGCCAGAAATTCGGGCGGAAATAGTCCTTCATTTCTGTTGTGGTAAGCTCGGTCATGTATTCTATCAGCTCCTGCTTGCTATTGCGCCAGGCATAATAGGTATATGATTGCGTGTAGCCCAGCTTAGCCAACTGCTTCATTACCTTTGGTTTGGTAAAGGCCTCGGACAGGAATATGGTGCCGGGATATTTTTTTTGTACTTCGGCAATACACCACTCCCAAAAATTAAACGACTTGGTATGCGGGTTATCCACCCTGAAAATGCGTACGCCTTGTTCACACCAGTAGTCTATAATGCTTTTCAGCTCTTTCCACAGGTTTTGCCAGTCGTCGTTCTCGAAATTAACGGGTAATATGTCCTGGTATTTTTTGGGTGGGTTCTCGGCATATTGCACGGTGCCATCAGGCCGCCATTTAAACCATTTTGGGTGTTCCTTAACATAAGGATGATCGGGCGAACACTGGATAGCAAAATCCAAAGCTATCTCCAAACCATGTTCCGCCGATTTTTTGATCAGGCGCTTAAAGTTGGCCAGTGTACCCAGGTCTTTTAAAATTGCTTTATGCCCACCTGCATCCGAGCCAATGGCATAGGGCACGCCATCATCACCGGGCAAGGCATTAACCGTATTGTTTTTTCCTTTGCGGAAATTGAAGCCTATGGGATGGATAGGCGGAAAATACAGCACATCGAAACCCAATTCAGCAATTCGGGGCAACAGTTTTTCACAATCTTTAAAAGTGCCGTGCTTGCCTTTTACCCTGGCGGCGGAGCGTGGGAAAAAGGAATACCAACTGCTGAAACCTGCGGCGATACGCTCGGTATATACCTTTAATTCAAGGCCATAGGTGGTGGCATGTTCCAGATCGGGGTATTGGTTGATGTACCTGAGGATATCATTGCCCAAAACCTGCTCAACTGCCCTGGTGTATTTCTTAGAATCGCGAAAAAGGGCGACCAATTTTTTAATTTTATCGGCATCCGCTTTTGCGGCTTGTGGCAGCATTGCTTCCAAAAGATTAGCGCCTATAAGCAGTTCGACAGCCAAATTCTGGCCGTCCTCATATTTTTTTATGAAACCATGATGCCAGGTTAGCGGGTGATCTACCCATCCGGTTACGGTATACGAATAAAAACCTGTTTTTGGCAACGGGAACGACGCGGTGAACCTGTCGTTATTGATCAGCTCCATCTCTTCAAACTGCCAGTCGGTATCGTTCTCGTAACGGTATAAAACCCTGCCACGTATCACATCATGACCATCGGCAAAAATATCGGCCTCCACCTCAACAGTTTCTCCTATAATTTTTTTTATATAGAATCTGCCGCCGTCAATTTCGGGCGTTACGTGCTCAACAATAACCCTTTGCAGGCCATTTACTTTCATTGGTACTATGGTATTTAGGTTATAATTGGTTTTTATTACTCTTATCGCTTAGTTAACACACCAAGCGCAACGCCGGTTACCTATCGCGCTCCGTTAACTCACCCGGTCTTTGCTCCGCTCTACCACCCTCTCTTCCGCAAGCGGTAAAGAGGGTGAAATCCTTTTTTGTCGCTTTGTTAACACACCCCTGCTATCACTCTTGCCCTTCGCGCCCCCTCTCAAGAGGGGAACTTTTTAAATTCCCTCCCTTGGGAGGGGTGCGGCAGGATACGCGGTGGCCGGGAAGGGTTTCTGCTAATTGCTATTTATATATCTCTATATGCTTAAAGTTTTTGCTGAAATTAAACTCTACATTTTTGCTTTTATCAGTGGTAAACGCCCTTATTTCCTTACCATCGGCAACTATGCGGGTGGGTTTAAATGGCAGGCCCAATAAATTTATATGATAGCCATCATAGCGCGGGGTATATAAACCCTCCATGCTTTGTTGTATGGTCATCATTTTATCATTACCGTTCACTACAAATTTCTTTTCGAGGTAAATATCCTGCTCGTAGGCAAAAGTTTCACCGTAATCTTCAAACAAAAAGGAGTTTACCTCGTAATCGCTATAATATATATTGAGTTTTACTTCTTCAATTTCCTTTTCGCCAACGTATTGCATTACAGGGTATTCGGGTATTACCGAGCCTGCTTTTACAAATATGGGTATAGTTTCCAGTGGTGTTAAAACTTTTACTTCCTTACCACCATCTACCATCTCATTCGTCCAGAAATTATACCACTTGCCTTTGGGCAGGTAAACCATACGTTCGGTTTGGCCGGGTTCAAGCACTGGGCATATCAGTATTTTATCGCCATAGGTAAATTCATCCTGGCGGAAGTGGTTGAGCAGTACATCCTGCTCCTGCATAATGATCGGCCGCAGTATTGGAAAGCCATAACGGTGATGCTCCCAAAAGGTTGAATATAAATATGGGATGAGGCGATAACGCAGCTCGATAAATTTACGGTTGATGGCTGTAAATGGCTCGCCAAAGCTCCAGGGCTCGCGTTCCTTGGTATCACCTGCGGAGTGTGCGCGCATAAAAGGTGAGAACGTCCCCATCTGTATCCAGCGGGTGAAAAGCTCGCCATCGGGCTCGCCGCTAAAGCCGCCAATGTCTGTACCACAGAAAGATATGCCCGATATGGATAAACGCTGGCATTGGATATTGCCAAGTTTTAAGTGTTCCCACGAGGCCACATTATCGCCCGTCCACACCGATGAAAATCGCTGTACGCCCGAGTAGCCCGCCCTTGTAATGGTAAAGGGACGTTTATTTTTCATAATGGCACGCAAGCCCTCGTAAGTGGCCCTAACCATTTGCATACCGTAAATATTATGTGCCTTGCGGTGCGAGCCACGGTGCCCATCGTACTGATGGCGAACATCATCGGGGAATGTACCCGCGCCGAAAACGGCCGGCTCATTCATGTCGTTCCATACACCGGCTACGCCCATCTCTACCAGTTCGTCAAATAAACCACCCCACCAGGTGCGTACCTCGGGGTTGGTAAAATCAGGAAACTGGCAGCGGCCCGGCCATACATGGCCCTCCATAAAATAATCATCGCTGCGGCGGCAGAAATACCTGTTTGCCTTACCCTCCTTAAAAACCGAGTAATTATCATCCACACGAATACCGGGATCAATAATAACTACCGTTTTAAAGCCATCGGCCGCCAACTCGCTGATCATCTTTTTGGGGTCAGGGAAATATTTGCGGTTCCAGGTAAAACACCGGTAACCGTCCATATAATCTATATCGAGGTAAATGCCATCGCAAGGCATTTTATTTTCACGGAAGCCGTTGGTGATCTTCTTCACCTTCGACTCGGGGTAATAACTCCAGCGGCATTGGTGATAGCCCAAGGCCCAAAGTGGCGGCATGGGGTGTGTGCCCGTTAAAATATGGTAGCTTTTTACCACATCCATCATGTGCGGGCCGTGGATGTAATAGTATTGCATTTCGCCGCCATCGGCCCAAAAACTGGTTTTGGTTTTATCTTCGGCGCCAAAATCAAACTGGGCCTTAAAAGTATTATCAAAGAAGATACCATGCGCGATGTCATCATTCAAACTGATATAAAAAGGGATGCTGCGGTACAGCGGATCCTGGTTCCAGGCAAAAGAATAAGCGTCGGTATTCCAGTTTTTCATCCTTTTGCCGCGCAGGTTAAATTCTGTAGGCTTATCGCCAAGACCAAAAAAGCTTTCCTCTTCGGCGCAGGTTTTGGTGCAGAATACATAATAACCGCCAAATTTTATATTCTCTTCCCAGTGCATGGGCTTGGCATCGGCGCTGGTAATGTGGTTTTGCTTATCAGAAAATGATATGGAGAAATCTTTTTTGCTGAGATGACAATTTACCGCGCGGGTTGAAACGCAATACTCGGTTTCGTTTTCCAACAACTCAAATTTAGCATCTTTGTGCTCCAATTTTGGCACAGCATAGGAGAATTCCTCCAAAAAAACGCCATGCGGGGCTACCCTTACACGTACAATTTCATCGGTAACTACAACAATCTCAACTTTGGCATCGCCATCGGTAAAGTAGAATTTATTTCCCGTTTGTTCGGCATGATTGGGTATGCCCAGATATTTTTTTATAACCGGCTTTATTTCAGCCGCAGGGTTATTTACATGGTGAAAACCTTCTTCTTCTTCAAGTAATTTATTGATTAACAGATCAGTATTAAGTATATTTTCTTCCATTAAAAAGCAATTTTATTCATTATCATTTACCAGCAGAGTTAACAGCGCTGCAATAATCATCAGCCCTCCGCCAACTTCTACAGCTAATAAACGATTATTATTCAATAAATGGGCCATAATCCATCCAAAAAATAAAGAGGCTAAAATTTCGGGCAATACAATAAAAAAATTGAATATGCCCATGTAAATTCCTACCTTATTTTCAGGCAAACATCCTCCAAGCATGGCATATGGCATTGATAAAATGCTGGCCCATGCTATGCCTATCCCTGTCATTGAAAGATAAAGAATATTTGGTTGATGTATAAACCCTACGGATATCAAACCGGCTGCACCAGCAAGCAGACATAACATATGGGTATATTTACGACCAATTTTAGCTGCAATGTAAGGTAGGAAAAATAATGCAAATATAAAAGCTACAACATTATAATAGGATAATGTAAGGCCTGCAAATTCAATGCCTTTAGTGTATAGGGCATCATTTTCATTTAAAGCTCCAAAAATATTACGGGCAACAGCAGGGGAGTAATAAAACCACATCAAAAATAAGCCCGGCCATGTAAAAAACTGTACTAATGCAAGCCTCTGCATCCTTTTCGGCATTGTGATAATAGAATTAAATATCTCAGTTGCTCCAGCGCCAAAACCTTTCTTTTCCTCTTTAAGCTTTTGGTGTTCATTGATATCAGCAGGTGGATATTCGCTGCTAGTAAATATGGTATAAAGTACAGCTGTGATAAATGCAAATGCACCGATATAAAAAGAATACCTCACTGTTGCCGGTATGGTTCCCCTTACCATATCGTTTTGCACATGAAACCAGTGCGCCATCATCCAGGGCAAAGCCGAAGCAACAACGGAGCCCAATGCTATGAATACGCTTTGTGTTGCAAAACCGCGGGTACGCTGTTCATCGGGTAGTTTATCAGTGATAAATGCACGGAATGGCTCCATGCTTACATTTATGGAGGTATCCATTATCCACAATAACCCGGCTGCCATCCAAAGCGTTGAAGATTGTGGCATAAAGATCAGGGCAATTGTGCTTAAAATTGCTCCTACCAAAAAATAAGGGCGCCTGCGCCCTAAAAGCTTGCTCCAGGTATGGTCGCTCATGTAACCTACAATGGGTTGAACGAGCAAACCAGTTAGTGGCGCTGCCAGAAAAAGCATAGGTATTTTATCGGGCTTTGCGCCAAGGTATTCATAAATGGCACCCATATTAGCCATTTGCAGGGCCCAGCCAAACTGAATACCCAAAAAACCAAAGCTCATATTCCAGATTTGCCAAAAGCTAAGTCTTGGTTTTTTTTGGAGGTGTGTTGTCATATCTTACAATTGGTTTGAACCAGTATTACGGACTTTTTGGGATTCACCTGGTATGAAAAGTATAGCTCTTCCCTGCTACGCAATTCGGGTAAATTTTCAGTCCGCTAATTCAGGTTAATTAAATAATTTAAAATGCTAATAACATTCCGCTTGTTGGCGGCAAAACAATATTAAGGCCATTTGCAATATCGGGCGAGTTATACTTTACACCGCTCAGCAAATCGTTAAAATCTATATTTCCGTGTATATTAATTTCATTTAAAAGATCACCGGGTAAATTTACCGTTAATTGGCATCGTTCCCGGTTAAAATTTATTGCGCCTAATATACGCTGTTTATCGGTATAACGAAGGTAAAAATACAAACCCTGATTAAAGCCCGGCTGATACTCATTTGCCAGCATCAATTCATAAAAAGCGCCTGTGCGCAGGGCCTCGTTATCGCCCACTGTGTTTAGCAATTTGCTGTAAAAATTACGCAGGTTTTGCTGGTCGGCAGATAAATTACCCCCATCAAATTTGCCATTGTTTGTCCATTTTTGCAGCTCGGGCACGCCGCAGTAATCAAATATGCTGGTTCGCGGGTCGCCGCCAAAGCCCTGCGCGCCACTGGCCGGTTCGCCAACTTCCTGCCCTGAGTAGATCATAATTGGCCCGGTATTTAGCGTGGCGGTAACGATCATCCCCGGCACGGCTAACCACGGGTTGCCGGCAAAGGTATTATTGGCAATGCGTTCCTCGTCATGGTTCTCCATAAAACGCAGCATGTGCCCATCAATGCCATTGGTTTCATTGTTCCACACATTGTTGATGCTCCAGGTGCTGGCACCGGGTTCGTTGCGGATAAGTTTTTTTAACGCATCGTACAGGCCGGTTTTATCATACAGGTAATCAAACTTACCATCAAAAATATACTGGCGGTACAGGCTGTAATGATAGGCTTCGCCAATGAATATCAGATCCGGGTGTTCTGCTTTTAATTTGGGGATAAGCCATGCCCAAAACTCAACAGGCACATATTCTATCATATCGCAACGGAAACCATCTACACCCTTTTGAGTCCAGTAGTGTAAAATATCATATAACTTATTCCATAGCGGCGGAACAGGGTCGAAATACGACTTATAATTATCAAGGCAATCCCATCCGTAATTTAATTTAATGGTTTCGAACCAATAATCGATTGATGGCGCCGCGCTGAAAACGTTGCCGGTTGCCTTGGCAGGGTTTTCATCAAACTTGCCATCCTTTAGCGGGCTTGTAAAACCGTCGCCGCCGGGGTTATAGCCGGCGGGTACGGTAAATGACTGTCCCGGCAGGTAATAAAAATCATTTTTCGCATCAAAAGCTTTGGTTTTATCATCGTCCTCACCAATATCGCGCACGCCGGCAGGTTTAGCATCAGATGCATAGGTACGTGCAACATGATTTGGCACAAAATCCATCAATACTTTAAGGCCGCTATCATGCGTACGTTTTATCAGGGCTTCATATTCGCCTATACGGTTCTTTACATCAACAGCAAGGTCGGGGTCGGTATCATAATAATCCTTTATGGCGTAAGGCGAGCCTGCACGGCCCTTTACCACATCAGGATCATCGGGTTTTATGCCGAAAGCAGAGTAATCCGTCATGGTAGCGTGCTCTATTACCCCGGTATAAAAAATGTGCGTAAAGCCCATGTTCTTTATTTCGGTAAGGGCCTTGGCGGTAATATCATTGAATTTGCCCGAGCCATTCTCTTCGATCGACCCATAAAATTTGTTGGTGGTATTGGCATTGCCAAACAGGCGCGGCAATAGCTGGTATATGATGAGTTTGGTATTTGGGGAAGATGGTTCCATTTTTTTAGATAGCGTATGTTTAAATTCAATCCTTCAATTATGTTTTTGATTCGGATCGTTGTTTTATCACTTTAAGAATATTTTGCTGGATGTCTTTCATGATCCATCGCGCCCATATATCAGCATAAAAGTTAAATGTAGTATGCAATTTAAAGTTGCTGTATAAGTGCAGTTTGTATGATCCGTTACCCTGCGCTTCTAACTGGTAAGTACCGTTCAGCACATCAAAAAAATCACCACCTACTATGATGTGCTTATCCATGGTGGTTGATGGAATTTCATAAGGATTTGCGTGAATAGTAAACACCATCAATTTATAAGGCTGATAAGCAATAACCTGCTCATAAAATATCAATCCTTTATCAAAAATGGCCTTGCGCCGGCCACCTATTGCTTCGGTATCCAATTCGGCTTGTATAGGCCTGGGGAAGCCTAAAAAACGGGTAAAATAAGCGCTATCCTGCTGCTGTTTTATAGCCCTTACGCGGGTAACATTGCTCCATATCTGTTGCTTGCTTGCATGTATCTCAATTTCGGTATAGGCTTTATAGGTTTGGGTTGATTGTCCTATCATACGTTCTAATGGTGTTATGATAAATGGCAACAGCAGCACTAATGATAATTGCAGGTTATTTCTTTCCTTATTTTTCCTGATACGCAGTTTATGTGCCCAAACACCTCCCAAACTTGAAAATAGCAGAAAAAGCGGCAGTGCCATTAACCAGCAGGCCCAACCTTCAATATCAAGCAAAATAGTTAATAAAAACAATGCCATTATTGATATCCATGGTGTTAATATGGCAAAGGTTATTTTGTAGGTTTTTTCTTTTTCGGCTATGTAAACCGTTACGAAACCAATAAGCAAAGGCACACCAACTAAAAAGCCAATAGCCATTACCGTGAAAAAAGAAGCAGCCCAGGCCGCGTCAAAAAGCAACCGGATTAAAAGGCCCAGTGTTACTGCAACAGCTATACCTATCAGTAACCGCTTTTGATTTATCATCTTTATATCGATACTTCGCTATTGGCTTTTACTGCATATTCCTTATCCTGCACCAAAACAGCGGCTTCAATATCCGAAAGATTTTTGATTAAAACACCCTGCTTGCTTACTTTAACATTTAACAAACTACCCCTGAAACCAACGTGGAATGAGAACGACTCCCATTTACCGGGCAGGAAAGGTTTAAAGGATAGTTTGCCATCGCGTACGCGCATGCCGCCAAAGCCTTCAACCGCGGCCATCCAGGTGCCTGCCATCGAGGTGATGTGGCAACCATCTTCAGTATCATTATTATAATCATCCAGGTCGAGCCTTGACGTGCGCAGGTAAAATTCATAGGCGCGGGCCTCATCGCCCAGCTTGGCTGCTAAAATAGAGTGCAGGCAAGGCGAAAGCGACGACTCATGCACAGTGCGCGGCTCATAAAAATCAAAATTACGGCGAATGGTATCCATATCATACCTGTCCTCAAAAAAGTAAATACCCTGTAAAACATCGGCCTGCTTAATGAAACATGAGCGTAAGATCCTGTCCCAACTCCATTTTTGGTTTAGCGGGCGGTCAGCGGCCGGCAGATCTTTTACCAGCGTTTGTTCCTTATCCATGTAGCCATCCTGCTGCAAAAAAACACGGTTGCGCTCATCATACGGATAGTACATGTGTTCAATAATATGGCTGAACTTTTCAGTTTCCCGCGTCTCGTTAAATTTTAATTTAGCTGATAAGGTTTTATATTTTTCAACATCCATAGCCTTTACTTTTTCCATTACCTGCATGATGTATTGCAGGCACCAGGTGGCCAAAGTATTGGTGTACCAGTTGTTGTTGATATTGTTTTCGTACTCATTGGGGCCGGTTATACCCAGCATCACATATTGCTCGCGCGCGGCAGACCAGCTAACCCGCTGCGACCAGAAACGGGCTATGCCTATCAGCACTTCCAGCCCATAGTCAACCAGGTAGGCTTCATCGCCGGTATAACGCACATAGTTGAATATGGCATAGGCAATGGCACCATTGCGGTGTAATTCTTCGAAGGTTATTTCCCACTCGTTATGGCATTCTATACCATCGATACTCACCATAGGGTAAAGCGCGGCACCGTTCCCAAAACCCAGCATAGCAGCATTTTCATAAGCCTGCTGCAATTGTTTGTAGCGATAGAGCAACAGGTTTTTTGTTACTTTCTGCTCCGCGGTCGACAGGTAGAAAGGCACGCAATAGGCTTCGGTATCCCAATAAGTTACACCACCATATTTTTCGCCGGTAAAGCCTTTGGGGCCAATGTTTAGGCGGTCATCCTCGCCGGTATAGGTTTGGTTAAGCTGGAAAATATTAAAACGGATGCCTTGTTGTGCCGAAGCATCGCCTTCGATAATAATATCGTTATGCTTCCATTTTTCGGCCCAGGCAGCGGCTTGTTCGGCCAGCAGGGTATCGAAACCTTTTTCACTAACGCGGTTTAAAGTGGTTTTAAGGTTAGCGGCAAGATCATCGACCTTATGATTTAACGAGGCCAGGTTGGCGGCATATTTTATGATAGTTATAGCCTGCCCCTTTTGCGCCTGCAGCTTTATTTTTGTGCCGATGTATTTCTCTTTGTGAATGGTTTCGCCCTTGGTTGCTACCGGTTGCCCGCTTTGCAAAATACTGAACTGCATACCCGTGGCCACATCAAAATTTGTTTTTTTTGTGCGCAAATGGATATAGCATCCGTTTTGCCAGCATTCCTTTTTTATCTCGTCCCAAAATTTTTCATCGTAATTGGCATCCTGGTTTATTACATCGCCATCAATAAAAGGGGTTATTGTAATAGTACCATCAAAATTTATTGGGGTGATGGTGTATTTTATAGCACCGGTTTCATCATCAGCAATGCTGCAAAAACGTATGGATTCAACTTCAACCTCTTTCCCGGCGCTGTTTTTCGCGCAGAAATTGCGTTTAAGATAGCCTTCCTTCATATTCAACTCGCGGCGGAAACTGCTTATTTCGCATTTGGCAAGGTCGAGTTGTATATCGTCAATCAAAATATCTACGCCTATCCAGTTAGCGGCGTTTATCACTTTCGATGAATATTCGGGATAGCCGTTTTTCCACCAGCCTACACGGGTTTTATCATTATAATAAACACCGGCCACATAATTGCCCTGCAGGGTATTGCCTGAATAGGCCTCCTCAAAATTAGCACGCTGGCCCATACGCCCATTGCCAAGACTAAAAATACTCTCAGATATTTTATTATGATCGGGGTTAAAACCCTCCTCTATTATTTTCCACTCATCAATTTTTATGTAGTCTTTCATTAAATCCAGCCCCCTCTAAATCTCCCCCGGTAGGGGAAACTTTTTATTTGTTGTACTAAATAATTTTTATTGTAAAATCCAATTTTAAGCCCTCCCTTCATGGGAGGGTTTGGGTGGGGCTTATAGCTCCTTCAACATCTCTAAATTCATTTTATCCAGGCCGCTCACTACCAGATCGGCCTCCTTCAATACTGCGGGCGAGCCTATACCTATGGCCTTCATGCCACCGGCGAGGGCTGCCTCTACCCCTGCTATGGCATCTTCAAATACTACACAGTTGGCAGGCGCAATACCTACCGCTTCGGCACCCTTCAGGAAAACTTCGGGGTCGGGCTTTGGTTTTGATACTTTGTTACCATCTATCACGGCATCAAACATGCCCACTATATTTATTTTCTCCAGTATCATCATGGAGTTTTTACTGGCCGAGCCGAGGGCGGTTTTTAAACCTGCATCGCGGCAGACTTGTAAAAATTCCTTTGCGCCGGGCAATATTTCGGCAGGGGTCATGTGGCTGATCATATCCACATACCAGGTATTTTTTTGGGTAGCCAAAGTCTCCTGTTCGGCCGGGGTTTTGGTAATGCCGCCCCATTGCAATATCAGCTCAAGCGAGCGCACACGACTTACGCCCTTTAATTTTTCGTTTTGTTCTTCGGTAAAATCAAAGCCCAGGCTGTTAGCCAAACGTTTCCAGGCTTTATAATGGTAAACTGCGGTGTCAACAATCACACCGTCGAGGTCGAAAATACAGGCTTTTATAGTAGTCATTTACAGTATGTACAAAGGACACTAAGGTAGCGTTTTTTGCGGAATGGCTATTTTTAATTTGAAAATGAGGCTGATTTGAAAATTTGAGGATTTGAAAATTTGAAAATTGGGATGCTGCTATTGCTGTATTGATTGGAGCGCGCAGCACCTTGCTAATTATCGCTTACTATAGCTTTCTTTTTACGCCTTATGTTTACGCTGTGCTTGTGCAGGAAGTTATAGGTTACGGCAAAGCCCATGTATTGGGTGCTTCGGCTGCTATTTGTGCCATCATAAAAGTAATAGCCCTGGGTAACGGCCACGGCCCAAATTTCGGTAATGTTGAAGTTGATGCTATTGCAAATTTCGGTCATTAGGCCTTGTTTGGCACCGAATACATAGCCACCACCCAGGCACAGCCCTTCGGCAAAGCGGCCTTTCGAGAAAATATTGATGGTAGGCCTGAATTCTACATACTTTACGCTATCCCCGGCGGAGGAAAGTGAACTAAACCTACCCGTTGCCAGGCCAATATCAAATATGCCATAGGTGCGGCCAAACTCCAAGGCAGGCGAAAACCTTTTGGCAAAACCGCCTTTGGTGTTTACAAACACATCCGTATTAACCGAAAGGTAGAAGTACTGTGGCTCCTGATTCTCCTTAGTGGTATCTTTTTCAATAACGGTATCCTTACCGGCGGGCTTATCGTTACCGTGGGACAATATACCCCTAGACATTGTTGGGATTACTGTAGGGCTTTGTGCCAATGCACATAAGGTATTCAACAGGATGATTGTTGTAAATAATATCTTCATAAAATGGGGTATTTTTATTTTTCGGTATAAAAGTTCAGCAATTAGACAGATAGATAGTTTATTTGTTTTATTGGTGATTGATTTGTGATTGTTATACGGAGCAGCCGCCCAACAAAAATGCCCGGCTGTTAATAACCGGGCATTTATAGGATTAAAGCGTAAGGCTTACAAACCTGCTAAGGTTTCTTTCAGTATTCTTACACTTTCGGTAGTACTTTTGCCGGTTCCGAATATATCCTGAGAACTCATGCCGTCGCCGTAAAAGGCAGCATCGGCGCTTTTGTCGATAGCCAGGTTAGCACCGTTAATGCTTATACCTGCAAACAGGCCACGGCTGCGTGAGTAAGAATATACTTCGGCTTTCAGCGCATAATCTGTATTAGCCGATGAACTACGGCCAACCGGCCCGGCTGCGGCTGAAATATCGCCACCGATGGTGAAGTCGCCATTCTTAACCTTAGTAAGCACTCCCTTATGGCGGAATACCAATACCAAATCTACAGACTGAACGCCTATCTGGAAGCCAATACTGCCGCCGGTAAGCGTAACAAAAACAGGGTCGCTCCATTTGCCATTATCCAGCTTTACCATGGCAATGCCCCTGCCGCGTTTGCCCCCGATACCAAAACTTGCGTTAATCATATCAGGAATGATCACAATGCCGCTGTATTGCGCTATCAGATCGTGTGGTATACTTTCCTTCATACCTGCAAAATCTTTCAATACGTTGCTTGCCTTGTGGATCCTTTCAGTTTCTTTACTGGCATCAGTTGCCGAAACGCATATCATAAATATGCTGAGCAAAAGCGGGATACCTAAAAATTTTAATGTTTTCATGGGTCAATTTATTTTAATTGTTGTTAATATAGATGTATAGGAAATAACCAAAAAAAGATACAATTGTTTGTCAAATACAGCACAAATACAAATTAGCTTATGGTTATATTTGCCGCTGATGAAACCGGATAAACAACAGGTATTTACTATAGCTAACGAGGAGCAATTTAGCACCCTCGCTTTGCAGGTTTTCAGGTACCAGGCTGCCACATGCCGGGTGTATAACGAGTTTATCAGGGGTTTGGGGATTGATGCTGCCGCAGTTAGTCATATCAACCAGATACCTTTTTTACCCATTGAATTTTTTAAATCGCAGCAAATTGTAAGCAATACCGATGCTGTACAGGTTACATTTAGCAGTTCGGGCACTACAGGCATAACTACCAGCAGGCACACGGTAACTGATGTTAGCTGGTATGAGGAGAGTTTTCGCAAGGCATTCAGCTTATTTTATGGCGATATCACCAGCTATACCATTCTGGCTTTATTGCCCTCCTATCTTGAACGTGAGGGGTCGTCGCTTATTTATATGGCTGAAGATCTGATCAAACGATCCAGCAATGCCGATAGCGGTTTCTTTTTGTATAACCATGATGAATTATTTCATCAGCTTAAAAAACAACAACAAAGCAGCAAGCCAACCATATTAATTGGTGTTACCTATGCACTGCTTGATTTTGCCGAACAATACCAGGTAGATTTTCCTGGACTAATTATTATGGAAACTGGCGGCATGAAAGGAAAACGTAAGGAAATGATCCGCGAGGAACTGCATGAACAATTATGCAAAGGTTTTGGGGTTGATACCATACATTCAGAATATGGAATGACGGAGTTGCTATCGCAGGCTTACTCCAAATGCTATGGCATTTTTAACTGCCCGCCATGGATGCGGATAATTACCCGCGATACTAACGACCCGGTAACTATTATTAATGATAACAAAGCAGGCGGTATAAACGTTATCGACCTGGCTAACATAAACTCCTGCTCATTTATAGCCACACAGGATTTGGGTAAGGTTTATGCTGATGGCTCGTTTGAAGTATTAGGGCGTTTTGATAATGCCGACATACGCGGTTGCAATTTGCTGATCGCGTAAAACTTAACCTTCAAATAATATAATATTTCTATTTTTGCAAAGCATTATAACATTTGATACCATGATCGAGAAATTTTTGAACGACGAACAAGACCCTAAAACCGTCGAGAAAGTTTATTTACGCTTAGCCGACCTTATTACCACCGGCGAAGAAATATTATATATAGCAGTTCAAAAAAAACCACTGGTAAATATATTGCCCGATTGCATCGCGCTTACCAACAAACGCGTATTGTTTTTCACCCCGGCAAACCTTGGCTTATCTATAAAATTTGTTGATTTTGTTTGGAAAGATATTATCGATGTGTATACCAAGGAGGAGATCATAGGCGCCATTTTCAGCGTTAAAACCACCGGCGGCGCCGAGATGGGCGTTGATTACCTGCCCAAAGTGCAGGCCCGTAAGTTATATCAATACGCCCAGGAACGTAAAGAATCCGAACGCGAAGCCCGCCGCCTGCGCGACCTGGAAGAAAAACGCGCCGAATCAGGTGCTTTACAATTTGAAACCCCGGCTGCTGCCACTACTTTTCAGCAGGCAACTCATCAAATTCCGGTACCTGAGTCCGAGCCTGTATTTACCCAGCCCGCTGCACATGAAGAGCCGACTCCCACACCCAAACCTGATGAGCTAACCGAAAAACTCAAGAAGTTAAGGATGTTGTTTGATAATGGCCTTATCTCGCAGGAAGAATATAATCAGAAGAAATTAGAGTTGTTGAGCGATTTATAGCGCTAAACCAGCCTTTCATCAAAACTAAATGGCTCCTGCTTTAATAACCTTATTTTCCCGGCTTCGGGATGTAAGGGATTGAGCAGATAGTTAAAATCATTTGTTACAATAACAGAAGGTACCTTCAGTAAAAGATGTTGTTGCAATTTTAGAAAGTTATCTCCTATTTGTTTTAATTCACTTGGCGGCGAGGGATCCTGCCAGTTTACCGGTAATTGTTTTATATCGACATTTAATATACTGTCATCGGGTATTTCGAATTCTGCAAGGCAAAATTCGCCTGGAAATATAGTTGGCGACAGATGCACCAACACTTCCAGCACAGCCAGCGCCCGGCTTGATGCCAGGTAAACCATCGGCCTGCCAACGCTGTTCCATCTGCCACCGTAAAGCCGTGCACCCGTGCCGCTTAAATCATTTACATAAACACACTTGGCAATACGGTAGAGGATCATCAGGCAAAAATACCGTGCTCAATACGACCTAACTCTTTAAAAATCATATCAAAACCAAAAGAAGTATCCAGTAAGGAAACCGGCGCCTCGCTTTTGAATATAAGGCTTGGTGTTTTCATCCAGATCTTAAAGCTATCCATCGAACCAAACACTTCCTCGCCACGGGTGTACAGGCGGGCAAGTTCAATGGCCTTTTCAGCGTACTCGGTTTTGATAATGGCATCATCATCATAACGCTGCAAGGTGCGCTCCGAGATGTGCATAATGTTGGCCAACTCCTGTATGGTAAGTGATATTTTTTTAGCAAGCGATAACAAAATACGCTTTGGCAAACCATCACGGGTAAGCTGCAAAATATCCTGATCAGTAGAAAGCTTTGATTGCTTTATACCGTTTAATAAACCATAAAACGGATTATAAGAACTTTGGGTAACATAAAGTGCCATAGGTTCTTTAAGCAGAAGATCTTCAATATGTTTTTCTTTTTCAGACATTAATCCAAAAATAATAACATTTTGTCGTATCTGCAAATATTATTCAACAATTATCAAATAATAATTCTTTTTACCTTTTTGGGCCACAAGAAATTTCCCATTGATCAAAGCATCATACTGATAAACATCGTCTGCAGTACCTATCTTTTGTTTATTAATAGCCACGCCACCACCTTGTATCATCTTTTTAGCTTCGCCTTTTGATGGGAAAACTGTGGTTATCCCGGCTAACAGGTCAACTGCATTAATGCCCTGTTCTAATTCGCCTTTGGCAATGGTAAAGTTTGGCACACCTTCAAACAATCCTATTACCTCGGCATCATTCAATTCATTTAAAAATTCAATGCCTGTATTTCCAAACAAAAACTCCGATGATTTTATAGCTTTTTCATACTCGGCTTCATTATGAACCCTTATGGTAATGTCTTTTGCTAAGGCTTTTTGTAGTGTACGTAAATGTGGAGCGGCATCCTGCTCAGCTTCCAATGCGTTAATAGTAGCTTCATCAAACAGTGTAAATATCCTGATATAACTTTTTGCATCCGCATCGCTGGTGTTCAGCCAAAACTGGTAAAATTTATATGGTGAGGTTTTTTCCGGGTCGAGCCAGATATTACCGCTCTCGGTTTTGCCAAATTTACCACCATCTGCCTTTTTTATTAATTGTGTGGTTAGGGCATACGCCTCTCCGCCATCCTTACGGCGTATCAGTTCGGTACCGGTAACAATATTGCCCCATTGATCACTGCCGCCCATTTGCAGTACACAGTTTTTATGTTTCCACAAATAGTAAAAATCATAGCCTTGTACCAGCTGGTAAGTAAATTCGGTGAACGACATGCCCGTATCGCCGCTTATGCGGTTCTTTACCGAATCCTTGGCCATCATATAATTTACGGTAATGTGTTTGCCTACATCACGTATAAAGTTCAGGAACGAAAAATTCTTAAACCAATCGTAGTTATTTACTACCTCGGCACTGTTGACCCCGCTGTTAAAATCCAGGAATTTTTCTAACTGCTTTTGAATGCCTGCTAAATTACGCTGTAAAACATCCTCAGATAATAAATTACGTTCGGCGGATTTACCTGATGGATCGCCAACCATACCGGTTGCGCCGCCAACCAGCGCGAATGGCTTATGCCCAGCACGCTGAAAATGTATCATCGTCATGATCTGTGCCAGGCTGCCTATATGTAATGATTCGCCGGTTGGATCAAATCCTATATAACCTGCCGCCATACCTTTACTCAACAGTTCTTCGGTTCCGGGCATAATATCATGCAGCATGCCTCTCCAGCGTAATTCTTCAACAAAATTCATCGTATATTTTCTATCGTTCTAAAGCGGTTGCAAATATAACAGAATAGTATAAAATCTCTTTTTTAAACGTTTATTACAAACAGCCTTTATATATTTTTCCGTATATTGAGCTAATTGGGTATTTTGCAGAAACGCATTTATGAATTTTTTATCGCATTACTATTTTGACCGCAACGTTAGCAACTGTTACCATATATTAGGTATAGTACTGCCCGACCTGCTTAAAAATGCCGATAAAACAATCATCCTTCACCCCGAAAAATTACATCACCAAAACCAAGCGGTAAATACCATTATAAAAGGCTGGAACAAGCATTTAGAGGTTGACCGTTATTTTCATTCGTCTGATTTTTTCCTGACGCACTCTCATCAGTTAAAAAACCTGCTCACACCCGTTATTGAGGGATCGCCGGTTAAACCGTTTTTTTTAGGGCATATAGCTTTGGAATTGATACTGGATAACCTGCTCATCACTACCAATAAAATTACGGTGCACGATTTTTATGAACACATGAGTGGTTGCGACGATGCGATCGTTCAGGAGTTTTTAACCTTTGCAGGTTTAGAGGATACCAACAAATTCTTCCGCTTTTTTAACGCGTTTAAAAAAGATGGCTACCTGCATACCTATTCCGAAACGCCCAAAATAGCTTATGCCCTAAAACGGATCTGCATGCGGATATGGAAAGACCCGTTCACCGAGGAGCATGAAACCGAAATGAACGAAGTATTGGTTACTTACCGCAAACATATCTATAATAGTTTTATGCAGATCTTTAATGAGATAGACGAAAAACTATCTGCCTGATAAAACCTGCTGATAAGTGGTTTCGATCTTCAAATCATACTTCTTAAACAGCTTTCCGGCAACCGCAACTGAATTACCGCTTACCGTTGCGGCATATTTATCATGCTTATTTACCCAGGCCCACTCCCAGTCTTTCACCTTGCTTTCAAATGCTTTGTTGTCAAATGGCTCTTTGTTCACCATCGACTTGCTCAAACCTTCAAAAAACATTTCCCAGCGGGGCTTATAAAACCCTTTGATCAGCCCTGCCCATTGGCGGTTGGAGTATTCGTGCAAAGGGCTATTCTTATCACCCCATAAAGTAATAAGGTCGCGGGCGTTAAATTCATACAGGTCGCTTTCCTGCGGGGTAATGCCGTTTGCCCTTGCTTCGTTTATCCATCTTCCTAATAAAAAATCTTTGCGGGTAGCTGCCAACTCATCCATATCATCCATCAACTGCAAAAATTGTGTGCTATAGCGTTTAAACCCTGCTATATCATTTAATTTGTAAGCCTTTATAATTTCAGGCTCAAGTATATTAGCATAACCAGCAAGTACCTGCCGGGTTATATCAACCAGATCATACTGAAAACCATCGCTCGCCTTTAATTCAGCTGCCGATTTTACAAACATGCCCCAGGCCTTTAGCAAAAGCCGCGGGTCATAGGTCATGGCAGTATCTACCTTCCAGTCCTTTATATTCAAATTTGGCCTGTCAACTATAACAGAAGCTGCACCTCCGTGACCGGGCACACTACTGTAAACGGTTTTGATCAATAAATCCCAGGCCTGGTTAATTTGAGGGTTGTTTTTACCATAACGGCGTTCGGCATAATCAACAAGCCATGGTATATTATTTGGCGTGTAGTTTTCATTATGGTTTGATGCTTTATCAAAGTTTATCGGGCTATCACGCCAAACATTATCCATCATCAGTTCAAATACAGCCGGATTTTGTTCAATAGCCTCCGGCGTGAGGCCGATGCCTACCATGCTTTTTGAGGTATGCAGGGCATTATTGGGCTCAGCGGAAATATGTGCCATCGGCCCGTTCAAACTCATCCTGGCGCCAAAGTTTTGCAGCATATTCCATATCCAGGGTTTGCCGTAATACGAGTTGTTCTTTTGCCATACCGGGTTCTCTTCGCTGTATAAGTCCAATATTATCATGTGGTCATTGGGTACCGCGTTAAGCAGGGCTTTGGTTTGTGTAGGTTTCCAAAAGTTGGCGCTGTTAAAAAACAGCCATCCCTGCATTACCCAAACAGCTTTGGGGTCGGCAGCGGCCATTGATTGAAATATCTTCTTGCTCACCCCGCTCAAAAAGGTAGAATCATTTGTTGGCGGTGTGTTTTCGTTAAAGGTATCCGACGAGTATAAATGATCTGTGCCATACTCCTTTGTTTGTGCCTCGATATATTTTTTGCCTATCTCCACAAACATCGGATCGGCAGAGTCAAGCAGGTAAACGTCATTAAAGCCCTGCCCCCAATTGGTTTTCTTTAATTTTGCCTGCGGAAATTTATCTTTAAACGATGGCGGCACATGCCCGCTAAAAGCCGGCAAAACCGGCGTCATGCCGAAGGAACGCTCACGTGCTAATATCTTTTTCTGCAATTCCTTATGGCTATCCATCCAATGTTGTGGCAATGGGCCGCCCCAGCCATCAAGGTTACCCATCCACAACCACGAGAAATAGGCCGGGCCGCTAAAAAAGCCGTTTAGTTCAGCATCTGTAAAACCCATTTTGCGGTAAACATCCCTCCAAATAGCTTCCTCGCCGGTTAAGGCCAGGGGCATGTTAATACCATGCAAGGCCATCCAGTCGATCTCTTTTTGCCACCTGTCCCAATTCCACCAGCTCATGCTGTAATTAAAAGTGCAGTAATTAAGATAGTAGCGATAGGTATAAGGTGTGGTACGATGGATCTTTTGATGGATAACAGGCAAAGTGGCGGGCAGTTTCATATTATTCCCGTTCCAGCCAAAATCATCGCGACAGTAATATTTTAAATAATAGCCCAATGCCGATGCTATGGAAAGTGCCTTGTTTCCGCCTAAAATAATTTTACCATTACGGCTTTGCAGCTCAAAAACATCCTTGCCGTTATCAGCAGGTATCTCTTCTATCACAAATTTATCAGCCACGGTGGGCACCACACGTTTTACAAATGCTTTAGCAGCCTGCTTATCCAATTGCGCGAATGCATGGCAGCTAATGGCTACCAAAATAATTAACAGGCTAATTTTGGCTTTATACATATAGTTATAAAACTATAAATTTAATGGCAGATTATATGAATTATATTGATTTTTCAGGTGTCCGTCCGCTCGGTTATAGAACAGTTCCGGACGGATTATAACGTCGGTTGCTGAAGGCTTGATATGAGATCTTTCATTGAAAATCCTGTGTTTGATATTCAATTTAACCGCCTCACTATCGGTTCATTACCCTAAAAGCCCTTTTTTTTAATAAAAACACTTAAAAATCAGCATTTAACAGTAAATTAATTTTTTTCAAATAAAATTATATCCATACCTTTGCAGTCCCAATTAAAAAATTGGGAAAAGGAGAAAAATTATTTAATGGCAAAAAAACAAGAAGCAGAAAAAGAATTAAAAGCAAAAGAGGCTGAACTGGAAACAGTTACCGCTACTGCAGAAAAAGAGACAATTGAATCAGAAGCTGATTCGATCTCTATTGAGGACATCAAGTCACAAATTACAAAAACACCCGATGCAGATTTTGATTGGGATGCAGATGACAAGAAGTTTGGCAATTACAGCGACAGTGATCGTGAAAAATTAGAAAAACTTTATGATGGAACTTTCAGCTCTATCACTAAAGGCGAGATCATCACCGGTACAGTTGTAAATGTTAACAGCAAAGATGTGGTATTGAACGTAGGATTTAAATCTGACGGTTTAGTATCAGTTTCTGAATTCCGTGATACACCTGATCTGAAGATAGGTGATACCGTTGAAGTTTTTGTTGAATCGCAGGAAGATGCTAACGGACAGTTGGTACTTTCGCGCAAACGTGCAAAAACTCAAAAATCATGGGAGCGCATTAATTCCGCTTTGGATAATGATGAGATCATCACAGGTTTTGTTAAGAGCAGGACCAAAGGTGGTTTGATTGTAGATATTATGGGCGTTGAAGCCTTTTTACCAGGTTCACAGATCGACATTAAACCTATCAGGGATTATGACGTTTATGTGGGCAAAACAATGGAATTCAAGGTTGTTAAGATCAACCACGAATTTAAGAACGTTGTAGTATCGCACAAAGTGCTGATAGAAGACGATCTGGAAAACCAAAAAACTGAAATTGTTGCTAAACTTGAAAAAGGACAGGTACTTGAAGGTACTGTTAAAAATATTACCGACTTTGGTGTATTCATCGACCTTGGTGGTGTTGACGGTTTATTGCACATTACAGATATTTCATGGGGCCGTATTGAGCACCCACGCGAAATTTTGGCATTGGATCAAAAGATCAACGTTGTTGTGCTTGATTTTGATGACGAGAAAAAACGTATCGCCCTTGGCTTAAAACAATTAACCCCTCACCCTTGGCAAAGCTTAACTGAAGATATTCAGGTTGGCTCGAAGGTTAAAGGTAAAATTGTTACCGTTGCTGATTACGGCGCATTCTTAGAAATTATCCCGGGTGTTGAAGGTTTGATACACGTGTCAGAAATGTCATGGTCGCAAAACCTGCGCAACCCTCAGGAATTCCTTAAGGTTGGCGACGAGATTGAAGCACAAGTGTTAACGCTTGACCGTGAAGAACGCAAAATGAGCTTAGGTGTTAAACAATTAACCCCCGACCCTTGGCAAAATGCTGCTGAACGTTATGCTGTTGGTACACAACACTTAGCTACAGTAAAAAACATGACCAACTTTGGTGTGTTTGTTGAGCTTGAAGACGGTATTGACGGATTGATCCACATCAGCGACCTTTCATGGTCTAAGAAAGTTAATCACCCTAACGAATTCACCAAAGTAGGTGAAAAATTAGACGTGATAGTACTTGAGCTTGATGTTGAGAACCGCAAATTAAGCCTTGGCCACAAACAGCTTGAAGAAAACCCATGGGATACTTTTGAAACCATCTTCACTATTGATTCAATACATGAAGGTACCGTGTTAAAGGTAACTGAAAAGGGCGCTATTGTAGCTTTACCTTACGGTGTTGAAGGCTTCGCGCCAACCAAACACCTGGTTAAAGAAGACGGCAAGAGCCTTAAAGCTGAAGAAACCGCTGAATTCAAGATCATTGAATTTAACAAGGAAAACAAACGCATAGTTATTTCACACTCACGTATTTGGGAAGAAGCCCGTGCTGATGCCCGCGTACAGGAATTTGAAAACCGTAAAAAAGAAGCAAAATCTGCAACTAACGCGGTGAAGAAAGTGAAAGACTCGGTTGAAAAATCAACTTTAGGTGATTTGAGCGTATTAGCACAATTAAAAGAGCAAATGGAAGGCGCCGAAAACAAAGCGCGCAAAGCTGCTCCCGTTGCTGCTAAAAAAACCGCTGAGCCCGAAGAAGAAAAATAATCAACTTTAGCTAACAGCTATACAAGCCCCTCCCGATTGCTCGGAAGGGGCTTTTTTTGTTGCCTCACCCTGCCCTCTCCAAAGGAGAGGGTTCTAAAAAATTTAATAAAGCGTCATTGCTCGTTCCTCGCAATGACGTGGTGGGAGTGTTCGTATGGGGGAGTGAACGGACGGAATAACTTCTTGCTTAAACGATGGCTGACAAATTGGCATTAAATATCATATCACAATTAATTTCCTTCATTGGCACAGGTATTGATAAACTTATGTGGCGATGTGGTGTAATTGGTAACCACGCCAGTTTACCAAACTGGTACTCGAAAGGGTGTACGGGTTCGAATCCCGCCATCGAATTTTCCACCCTAATAGGGTTATATTATATAAGGGAACCTTAACGGTTCCCTTTTTTTTATAAAAATAAACTAACACCAGTACTAATTATTTTCAAATGAATTGTATTTTTTGTGGTAAGGTAGTAGAGTCGCCATCTAAAGAACATATTGTTCCTGAATCTTTAGGGAATGATTATTACATATTAGAACAGGGATTCATTTGCGGTAAATGCAACAATTCCTTCTCCGATTTCGAAGATAAAGCATTGAGTAAAACTATGCTTGGTTTTGAAAGGGTCAGGCTTGGAATTATTACAAAAAAGGGAAATGCAGCTCAATCTCAATCTCGTAATATTAAGGTCGTAGGAGATAAAAAATTCAGACAAAATATTATTACTGTTTATGGTTTAGAGGAAAAAGATATTGAGGATTTAGGTGACGGGAGTTTTACAATCAAAGTTCTCGATTTTGATAAATCAGATATGGCAACATCCAAATTGTTGCTTAAAATAGGATTGGAAAGTCTGTTTCAATCACAAAGGCCAATTTACAAAAACAACAACTTTCAAGAATTAAGAGAACATCTCAATAAAGTCAATAACAACAATTGGCCAATTCTTACTACGTCAAATAAATCACCCGCCCTTAATGGATTTAAATCATCCCCTCGTTTTATTGACAAGAAGCGATTAAAAGATATTAGATGCAAAATATTATTCAAAGAAATAGACGAGGAGACTTTACTCTTAAATTTTAGATACAGTGTATTGTCATATGTGGTTAACCTTAAATCAAGATCTATTGATTGGTGTATTCCTTTTTTCAAGGTCGATAATTTGGCAAATCTTTACCCAGAACATTTGAAGAAAAAACTTAAGTTGTCGTAATCCAATCTACTTCCCCTTCATCCCCAACTTGTTCAACACCGCCCAGGTTACATCCGGATAAATAGCTATGTGATGCGTGCGCACCATATAAGGCACAATTGTACTTTTTTGCGCGGTATTAAGTACAATAGCGTTTGATGGTTTGGCAGGCATGTGGCAATCAATACAATTGTTTTTTATGGCTGCGGCTAAGTCTGGGGTAGCCGTTTTGGCAAAACTATGGTCGGTTTGCTTATGGCAGGTTTGGCATTTTTGCGAATATAACGCAATCTGCCCCCGCTGGTTCGCATGCACGTTATGGCAGGTGGCGCAATCCATATTGCTGTTTATAAAACATTTGCTGTTGGTCAGCAGCTGGTACTGGTTGCCATGCACGTCGAGCTGGTTAGGGTCGGTATTCTGAAACAGGCCCCGCAATCTAAAATCCGACACCCTGTCGCCCGGTTTAAAAGTGAACGATGGCCGCAGCATCATATCCGAAGCGCCCGAATGGCAAATGGCGCACATATCCATCTTTGCCGCGCGTGGTAATGCCGTATAAATAGCTATAAATCTCGCCTTCTTATCTTCAGGGTGCGCGGTTTGATAATCCACATGCTCAGCCGCCGGGCCATGACAACGCTCACAGTCGATACCCAGTATCAACGCTGTTTTATCAAACTCCTCGCCATGCTGCAAGGGCTGGGCCTGCGGTATTTTTTTCATATATGATGCATGGCAGCTCATACAATCGGCGCTCACAGGCCGGCTAAAATCTGCCATATTACTGCGGTAGCCCGGGCTGTTAGTCCAGTTTTGCAGTGCCTTAAAGTGCGATATTGGCAATTGGTACAGCGCGTTGCCAGCCCAGTACAAATAACTTTCGGCCTTTACGCCGCCAATGGTAATGCCAAAGCGCTGCGCGTTAACAACCTTGCCGTTTACGTAAGCCACCTGGTAAAGCCCGCTGTCGCGCTTCTCCATCACCACCTTTACATCTTTGTTGAAAGTGTAAACATTGGCCCCGGGTTCAAAACTGCCGTTTATACTATGCTCGCTGGCTAACCTGCTGGTACCAAAATGGACCGCATGCAGGTAGTCGCTATAAACAGCCTTATGGCAGCTAACACAGGTAGCTGCCCCGGCATAAACCGTGCCTCGGGGGTCGGCTTTTGGCGTATTAAAAATATTGCATTGCCAAAAAATAACCAGCAAGG
>Ga0302309_10000552_pt1 | contig 42336 bp, 41 predicted proteins | sample III_Palsa_N1_1_FD_200453 | JGI IMG/M metagenome (GOLD analysis project Ga0302309, IMG submission 200453) | Peat permafrost microbial communities from Stordalen Mire near Abisko, Sweden - III_Palsa_N1_1 | ecosystem: Environmental > Terrestrial > Soil > Palsa > Peat permafrost | place: Sweden...
ATCATCCTGGTTGATGGCCAGTACTTCATCGTTCGTTAATAAATTCAGTGTAAATCTGTCTAAATGTCCCAAATCGCAGCCTATCAAAAGCGGCGACGATAGCAGGCACCACAAGCTGATGTGCGTATATTGTTCATCGGGCGTTAAGCGGGTATTGTGCTGGTCATCCCCCCAGCCTACTTTGCCCACAACCAGCATATCGGGGTCGTTAAAATGACCGGGGCGCGCATGCGGCGCTTCGGCCTGCTGGTGAAAACCTATGGTACTCATGCTTCTCCAGGTATCATTTATATCACCGGTAGTTCGCCAGCTATTACCGCCAACCTCGCCGGCCCAGTTCCAGCTATCGCCCATTCCGTACTGGCAAAAACTGAACATAATATCGCGGCTCACCTTATCCAACGAAGCCCGCATTACCTGGTATGGCTTTTTATAATCATCCAACGATGGATTTTTGGGCGCGATATTCCCATACGAACACCAGTCGTATTTCAGGTAATCAATGCCCCAGTTAGCATAAGTTTGCGCATCCTGGTCTTCATGCTGATAGCTGCCCAAATAGCCGCCGCAAGTTTGTGGGCCGGGCGATGAATAGATGCCGAATTTCAATCCCAAACTGTGGATATAATCGCTTAGCGCTTTCATATCCGGGAATTTCTGGTTCGAAACGATGGTGCCGTCCGCCGCGCGTTGCGGGGCTTCCCATCCGTCATCGATATTAACATAAGTCCAGCCGTGCGCGCTCAATTTGTCCGATATAGTTTTGGCGGCAACACGTACACGGGCGTCGTTCACGCTCAACCCAAAAGCGTTCCAGCTATTCCAGCCCAAAGCTGGCGTTAGGCCTATCAGGTCGCCGATTTTAACGGTAAATTTCTTTTTTGATATACCGCGATGGTTGCTTACCGTAATCGTAAACCGGTAATCTCCTTTTTGTGTAACTGCGCCGGTTATAATTCCTGTTGAAGTGTCCAGCGTTAAGCCAGCGGGCAGGCTGTCAACTTTAAAAGTAAGCGGCTTCACCCCCGTTGCCGGTATCTTGTACAGGAACGCATTTCCGGGCCGCTCGCCATATACATCGGGGCCGTTTATTTTTGGTTTCGAGCTCACATAAGGCGTCAGGATATAAGGCGTACCTTCAGTTTTTACCAGTTTCTTGCCCGAACGGTCATCCGTAAACGTATAGGTTATCACATACGATTTTTGCTGCAAATTATTGAGCGTATAATGATAAGTAAACGGCCTCCCTGCTGCGAAATCGGCATCATATGTTTTTTGATAAAAGACAGCGCCTGTTTCGGGATCGGTTACTATAAAATCGAGTTTGCCCTTAAAGCTGTAACTGCTGCCGGTAGCAATTTTTATGGTTTTGCTTAAGCTGTTGTTATCCCCATAATTAAAATCGCCATCGGTATTAAAATAAGCATAGTCCATAATATCCACCATGCTGATCTTAAACCTTTCGCTCTCGCCATAAAGGCCCCCTTCCCCGCCGGTATCGAATATCCGCACAGCTATTACATTGTCTTTATCCCATAAAATAGCCGGATTAGTTGACGAAATGACGGTTTTGCACAAACTGTAAAAACCTTTCCTGATGTCGTCGCCACCATAATTTTTGCCTATCAAATGCCCGTTCAAATAAACAGCATAGCCATCATCGCCATAGCCCATCTCAAACCGCACACTATCCTTAAAATAAGCGCTTGCTTTTAATGAAGATGGTATCACCAAATGCAGCCGGTACCAGCCAAACCCGTCATAATTCTCATGCCCTTGCGACTCCCAGCTTTTGGATACACTTATTGGCTGCCAGTTTTGATCGTTAAACGAAGGCTCGGCCCATTTGAGCGAATCGCCGGTGGTAAATTTCCAGCCTTTGAGCAAAGGGACATCCTGCGCCGATGCAATAGTAAAACCTGCTATTAATAGTGCGAAGGTGAGTAATCTCTTCATAAAATGTATGTTATACGGTTTATTGATCTAACCTTGCAATTGTAGCAATATTTAAGGTTAATGCAGTGTTAATTTTAGTTTTTTTAAAGATGAATTTCAATGTTAACCCCGCTGATTTTAGTTAAAACTTAACAGAACTTTAATTTCAAGGTTGCATTACAGCTGTACCTTAGTGGTAACAAAAAAAACACCTATGAAAAAACTGTTTTTTTTGTCGATGCTGTTCCTATGCAGCATTTATGTATGCCTTGCGGCAGGCATTAACATGACAGGTGCCTGGTACGGCACCCTAAAAACCGACGACGGCAACCAGTACCCCCTGCAATATCATTTTACAGTTGACGGCGATAAATTGACCGGCACAGCCAAAGGCCCAACCGGCGACCTCGTTATTACCGATGGCGAAATCCATGGTACAGATTTCACTTTTGCCGTTACTTTGCAAAAAATGTACCTCGTGCACAGCGGGAAAATATACCCTGATTCGATCAGCCTGAATATTGAAGCGGGCGACAATAAGGCGCACGTAACATTATTGCGAGGCGATAAATAAATTGCAGGTCCGGGTTAATTTCATGTAACACTTTTTAGTAATTTGCCCCTTATAATAAAAAGGGACAATTATGAAAAGAAGGCTCATATTAACTATGCTCGTCCTGGGCTTTGGAATTGCTTGCTTTGCGGCTATTGTGGATATTTCCGGTAAATGGTCGGGCAAATTAAACACCGACGGTTCGGATATACCTGTTACCTATACTTTTAAAGCTGATGGCGATAAACTGACCGGCAGCGTAGCCTATGCCGGGGGAGATTTTAATATAACCGACGGCAAAATAAAAGGCGACAGCCTGTTTTTTGACGTGGACTATAACGGAAGCCCTATTACGCATACAGCTAAGTGTTATAAAGATTCTATCGGGCTTGATGTAAACATTAATGGGCAGCTATTCCACGTTCAGCTTAAGCCGGCTGCCAATTAAATTCCGGAAAATGCGACAAGAGGTGTAACCAGCTTGATGTTTTTTGTGTCGGATAAACAAAAAAGACATGAAAAGAGCATCAATTGCAACCTTACTGTTATTTGGCTGTGCGCTGGTATGCCTTGCTGCCGCAACACTTACCGGCACCTGGAAAGGTGTACTGATTACCGGCGACGGCAGCAGTTACCCGGTTACCTACAGTTTTAAAACCAACGGCAATAAGCTAAGTGGCACGGCCGAATCGCCGATGGGCCATTATATTATAGAAGACGGTATAATAAAAGGCGACACTATTAAATTTAAGGTTGAGGCGAACGGTGAGGATGTGCCGCATACAGGAAGGTGCTATGCCGATTCGATAGCTTTGGATATGACCATACAGGAAACGGTTTACCACGTTACGCTTAAACGGGCAGATCAATAACATATATGAAGAGGCTGTATCAAAAGTAAAATGAAAAACGACGATACGAAATTATATTTTGCGCTATAAAGACTCTGTGTCTCTCTGCGTCTTCTTCGTGACCTCTGTGGTAAAATTTAACCACAAAGGACACTGAGATAGAAGCACAGAGAGCACTGAGACAAATATTATTTGGTACCCTTTTGGTAAAATTGCCTTTTAATATAATCTCTTCTGCTTAAGTCGACGAATTAATGGCATCATGTAGAGACGCAAAATTTTGCGTCTCTACAATTCACCTCAATTCCGGCAATTTTATTTTAATATCTAACCCGCAGCATATACCTTTGCACGCGTATGCTGAAACGCTTTACCGTATTCGTACTGCTCGCTGCTTTGTTGGGTTCAACCTTTCAGCGGTATTTTGTATACGCCGGTTACGAGCTGAACAGCAAGTATATAGCCGCCAATCTTTGCGTTAACCGCAACAAGCCCTGGCTGCACTGTAACGGCAAGTGCTACTTTATGAAAAAGCTGAAACAGGCCGAAGACCACGAAAAAAGCGAAGAAGGCCAGAACCAGAAAAACCTCATTCAACTGGCATTTTATTCAAAACCAGCCGAAATAAAATTTCACTCTCATATTTTACAGGTAATACCTATTCCCAATGGCAGGGTTTCGCTGCCGCAGGTATTCCTGCCTATTTTTCAGCCACCGCAGTTAGGCTAACTACATTATTTTAAGCCTCACCCAACCCTCTCCAACCGCGTACGCCTTAGCTTTAGCGGTGGCGCAAGGAGAGGGCTTTATAAGAGCGCAGTTAAGTCCTCTCCAAAGGAGAGGATTTAGGTGAGGCCGAGTTTCACTTAGTTAGCACTTTTCATTTTTAGCATGAATAATAAGTTACGCTTTTTTAAGCTGCTTTATGTTTTTTTATTGGTCTTTGTCGTCACGCAGGTATTAGCAAACGGCATCACCGGTAATAGCAAAATAACCGGCCGGATAACCGATAAAACTACCGGGCTGCCCATTGCCGGCGCAACCATTTCCATTCCCGACCTGAAGATTGGCACAAGTACCGACACAAAAGGTTTTTATGTTTTAAAACAACTGCCAAAAGGCGAATACCTGGTACAGGTAACAGCAATGGGCTATGCAAGTGTTACCCGGGTAATTGACCTTGAGAATACATGGTCGGTTGATATTAAATTATCCGCATCGAATTATGAGCTGGCAGATGTGATTGTTACCGCGACTGTTAATACCACAACCCGCCAACATTCTCCGGTTCCTGTTAACGTGGTTACCCATAATATGATCTTACAAGGCGTTTCAAATACCGCTATCGACGAAATCGCATTACAACCCGGCATCAATGAAACAACCGAGGGCGCAGGCACCACTAAACCCCAGATCAACGGGCTGGGGTTCGACCGTGTGCTTACCTTGATGGATGGCGTACCGCAGGAAGATTTCCAATGGGGCGATGACCATGGTATACTGATAGACCCTTACACGGTTTATGACGCAGAGATCATCCGTGGGCCCGCCTCGCTGCAATACGGCGCGAGTGCCGAAGCCGGGGTGATCAGCTTTAAATCGGAACCTTTGCCCGAAAACGGCACCGTACAGGGCAGCGTATTGACCGAATACCATACCAATAACGGTTACTTAGGTACATCGTTGCACCTGGCAGGCGACAACAACGGCTTTGTTTGGGGACTGACGGCAAGCGGCGAAGAAGCGCACAGCTATTCTGATCCGAAGGATGGCTATGTTTGGGGCACAGCATGGAACCAGGTGAACGCAAGGCTAATCCTCGGCATTAACCGTTCGTGGGGTTATTCGCGCCTAACTTTGAGCGCTTTACACCGCAGGATAGAAGTACCCGACGGCAACCGCGACAGCACAGGCCGTTTTGAATTTGATTCGCCGCATGATGGCCGGATATATCCCGACAGATCGGACTTTTTATCTTATAATGCCGATATAGCCGGTGATAAAATACTGGATGAATACCAGGCCTGGTGGCAAAACAGCGTAAATGTGGGCAAGGGCCGGATTGGGCTGGATGTGGGTTTTACGCAAAGCGTTCACCACGATATTGATACCGGGAGCGTTGGCTCAGGCAATCTTTTGGTAAATGACATACCCTACTCATTAAAATACCAGGTAGCCGGTGAACATTCCGGGCTAAAACTCACTACCGGTATTAACGGTATCTATGAATGGCAAAATAATGGCGCTGCACCGCCTGCGCCCTATGTACCCGACTATGAAATACCCAACTACACCAATTTTGAAATAGGCGGCTATGCCATACTGGAAAAGAACTACAAAAATCTAACCCTAAGCGGCGGTATCCGGTTTGACCGGACAGATTTTGTCGGTGATCCCATGTCGTTAAACGCTGCGGGCAACATTGTTCCGGTTGGAACGCCGGAGTCTACGGTACAATTTACCGGGTTTAATAACAAGTACACCGGGCCATCGGGAAGTATTGGTGCATCTTACCAATTGCCTGATAACAATTATATGAAACTCAACTTTTCAAAAAGTTATCGCGCGCCGGCCATTAACGAACTGACCAGCAATGGGCTTAATATAGGCTCAAATGCGATACAGTTAGGCAATATCAATTTAAAGGCTGAACAAGGCTATCAAATTGATTTGGCCTATGGCTATAATGGCGATGATATTAGCGCCGAGGCCGATGGTTTTTACAACCACATCAGCAACTTTATATTTGCCGATCGTACCGACTCGGTTTCGCAGGGATACCCGGTTTACCAATATGTATCGTCCAATATAGCGATCATTATGGGTGCGTCAGGATATTTGAACATTCATCCGGCAACTGCCAGATGGTTCGAATTTGATAATGGCTTTACTTACACTTATACGCATCTGCCCAATTCAACCGATTCCACGAGCCATATTCCGTGGACGCCAGCCCCGCGTTTAACTTCAGAGGTTAAGTTCAGGCTAAATGACGGGCATAATTCGATTTTGAAAGGTGTTTACTTCAAATTTGGATTACAGCACGACTGGGCGCAAAACGATATCTACAGCGCACTATACACCGAAGTGCCATCGGCTGCTTATATGCTGTTTAATGCAGGTTTGGGAACAAATTTTGTTAACCCCAAAACAGGCCGGGTGATTTGTTCTTTTTATGCGAATTGCACTAACCTTACAAATGTTGCTTATACCGATCACCTTAATTTGGCGCAATATTTCCTGGCCTATAATGGGAATGTGACCACCGTTACCAAACAAAGCCAGGGCGTTTACAATATGGGCAGGAATATCAGCTTTAAACTGGTTTTCCCTTTTGGTACGTCTGGAAATAAATCAATATCAGTTCCAGGAAACGATACACATAACTAAATTTGACCCGTGAATAGCGTAAAATTTAACCACAGAGGGCGCAAAGAAGGCACGGAGGAACACAGAGCCTTTATGGTTCAAAACATAATTACAAATTATCATTTGATCTAAGAAACATGAAACACAATATCATAAAACAATCAACAATCAATTTATTTGCTGTATTGAGCTTTATATTACTATTACAAGCCTGCAACCATCAACCTGATTACAAAGCAGCCCGCGACCAGGTTATTAACCTGCATGATGAGTTAATGGGCGACGATGGCCGCGCCATGAATGACAAAGCAAAGCTGAAATCCCTTGCAACGCCTTCCGCACTACATAATTTAAAAAGCACACAGCCTCAAACAGATACTGCTACGGAGAAAACACATATCACCACAATGATAAAACAACTGGATTCCGTGAGTAACGCCATGAGCGACTGGATGAGCCAGTTCAACCCGGATGTACAAGGCAAAAGCGACCAGCAGGCTGTTGATTATTTTAAAGCTGAAAAGATAAAAGTGAATAAACTGGATAGCTCGTACAAAGTGATACTAAAAGCATCTGATGCTTACCTGGCAAAATTCCATGTAAAAGCCGATAGCGTGAAAGCCCAGCCTATGAAGATGAAAATGTAAGAACTACCTAAAAACTGTCATGCTGAATGAAATGAAGCATCTTTGCTCATGCAGCGCGGACTATGCATAGTAGGTTAGGCATAGTCCAAAGGTTCTTCGTTGCCGCTTATAATGACATGATTGTAAGTCATTGATTGTCAATGTAATTTTAGCAAGTCAAACTAACGCAACTGTGTGTTTCTTCAGTTCCCCTCTCGAGAGGGGAACTTAGCTACGCCAAAGCCTGCTTTGAATACTATAATGAGAATCCTAATGGTATTTTTATGTCATGGTCTGTTTTTTCCAGGATGTACCCTGGCGGGTAACTCAGAATGACATTGCTTTTATATTTTTTGACGCTATCCTTACGCTATTTCACCAAGCCGAAGATATTTTTGTATGCATAAAAACGATAAGTTATGAAAGTTGAAATTTGGTCGGACGTGATGTGCCCGTTTTGCTACATTGGCAAACGCAGGTTTGAAGAAGCCTTGAAAAAATCAGGGCATATTGATGATATTGAAGTGGAATGGAAAAGTTTCCAATTAAACCCTGATATGGTAACCGACCCGGATACCAATATCGACCAATACCTGGCTAATGTAAAAGGCTTCAGCCTCGATCATGCCAAACAACTCAACGCCCAGGTAACGCAAATGGCTGCCGAAGCAGGCTTAACATATAATTTTGATAAGGCCATTGTGGCAAACAGTTTTAACGCGCATCGTTTCAGTCACCTGGCCAAACAGCGCGGTTTAGGCGATGCCGCCGAAGAGGTTTTGTTCAAAGCCTACTTTACCGAAGGCAGGAATATTGATGATGTCGATACGCTTATAGAATTAGGCAAAAACATAGGCCTCGATGCCAACGAAGTAAAAACTACGCTCGAAAGCGGCGCTTATGCCGATGAAGTGAAACACGACATTGCCGAAGCACAACAACTGGGCATTCGCGGCGTACCATTTTTTGTGATGAACCGTAAATACGGCGTATCCGGCGCGCAGGCTGTACCGGTTTTTGAGGATACCATCAACAAAGCATTTGCTGAGTGGCAACAGGAAAACCCGAAGCCAAAGCTGGATGTGATCGAGGGGGATAGCTGCGGGATTGACGGAAATTGTTGAACCGGGATTTAACAGATTAAACGGTTTTGCAGAATACGAAATATGGCGCCTGATATTAACTTCCGAAGTTTTAAAAACTTCGGAAGTTTGTTTAATTGCTAATGCCTATCTTTAATTAACATGGTTATTAGAGTATATAAAAATACAACGGCAGAAGAACTAAATGAAGCCTTGAAAAAACTTCAACGGGTTAAGAAAAAAGGTGTAGGAAGTTTTTATGGCAAACTTAAAGGAGCTTTTGGTGATGGTATGGAATATCAGAAAATGATAAGGGATGAATGAAATTAAATACCTTGTCGACACCAATTATGCGACATAAATATGCCAGCAACTTAAGTAATCTCGGCTCGCTGGTGATAACAAGAGACTATATACGTTAGACCATGCTGGGCTAAAATTCTTTTCTTTCTACACCTCTTTTATTTATTTCATATAGGAATGGGCGTTCTTCTTCAGAACAAATCCTTAATACCTCATCCCAATGCTGTATCATCAGTTGTACGAGTAGCCAAAAAGTAGATTTTTTACTTTGTTTAATCCAAAACAACCCTATGTTATAATCTTTTATTGCGTTGTAAAGATGGCGTTGAGTTCTAAAATCCGCATCATATGTTATCAGTATTCCGTTGACTTTAACCTCATCTAAAACAGTTGCATCCGCAATCCCGGTTTTATTCATTAACCGTATAGAGGTTATTTCAAATGAAGCATCAGAAGCTATTGGAGCAAGGATTTTTAATCCTTCTACTAATTGATTAGGTACGTTCTCATCGAAGACGATATGCATTAAGCACTTTGTTTAAAGTAAAGAATGGCATCTTCTACCTGATCGATTTGCAAATTATACATCTTGCAAATCGTTTCCTTACTTTCACCGCCTTCTATAAATCCGTTTATTATTTCAGCCTTTATGCTTGTACCTGTTATTGTTGGTTGACCAAATTGTAGTTTTGGATCAACGACTATTTTTTTTGCTTCAGTAGGGAAGTACCTTGTAGCAATATCGTCTCCATTAAATTCTATTTTTGATAAAAAAGGCGCGAGAATAGGTTTTAATGAAAATTGCTTTTTATTGTCCGCCTTAATAAGATTTTCCAAATACTCGTACCAAATCCCCTTTTTACCATCAGTATGTATTTTTCTTGCAAATGGATATAAAGTATCAAGATCGGTAGCTATTTTAAAATGAGCTTTTTTGATTTCTTGCGCACTTACAGATAACTCCCTTAGTTGATAGAATGTATAAAATTCTATTAGTGTATAAAAATTTATAGCCTTATTACCCTTTACTCCAAAGGTGTAGTCGTCCCAAAATTCTCTCATTCCAAGGCTAACCTTAGAGTATGGTAATTTTAAAATGGTTGATATGTCACGAGCGGTATAGATACCTTCACCCACTGTTGGTAATATTTTGATGGATTGTGTGGTGGTCATGGCTTAACAAATATATACTTATAACGTTTATTTACTATATAAAGATACAAAATTATAATCAATTGAATATCAAATATTTGAAATGATATTCCTACTTTTATAATGTTGCCAACAACAAATGTGCAACATGCATATACAAGCAACCTAAATAATTCAGGCTTGTTGGTGACAAAACCAACAAGGCGAAATGTCTTGCTCAAAATCAATCTGCGGCATCATTTAATCAAAAAAATCAACGGTCCGTTTTTCAATTTTTTTCCCTACACTTGCTTACCGGCTTAACCAACCGGCTAACCAATTCAATGAATGTTTTAAAGTCCGCAATCGTTCCCGCTCTTTTATTAATGGCACTAACTGCATTTAAACCCGGTACAGGTACCGATCCGTATGCCAAATATCCCAAATACGATGGTAAGCTTGGCGTTTTCTACTCACATAAAAGCACAACCTTCAGGGTTTGGGCGCCAATGGCCGAACAGGTAAAGCTCCGCTTGTATGATGCCGGCGAAGGCGGTACACCTATAAAGGAGATCGACCTGCATAAAAAGTCGAAAGGCATATGGGAAAACGCTATTTCGCACGAAGATGTAAAGAACAAATACTATACTTTCCAGGTATTTCAGGATGGCAAATGGTCGTTGGAAGTGCCTGATATTTATGCGAAAGCAGTGGGCGTTAACGGCCATCGCGGGATGATAGTGGATATGAGCGAAACCGACCCTATTGGCTGGTCAAAAGACAAAAGCCCGAAGCTGAAACACGCTACAGACGCTGTTATTTACGAGCTGCATATCAGGGATATGTCGGAAGACCCTAACTCGGGCATAAAAAACAAAGGCAAGTTTTTAGGGCTGACCGAAACCGGCACCAAAACACCCGATGGCAAATCAACCGGCCTCGATCACCTCAAGGAATTGGGCATAACACATGTGCATTTGTTGCCTTCGTTCGATTTTAATTCTGTTGACGAAACCAAGCCCGATGGCAAATATAATTGGGGCTACGACCCGCTGAATTACAATGTTCCGGAAGGCAGCTACTCAACCGATCCCTACGATGGTCGCGTACGCATAAAAGAGTTTAAGGAAATGGTGCAGGCGCTGCATAAAGCCGGCATTAGGGTGATACTGGATGTGGTTTATAACCATACTACGGATATCGATCATTCTAACTTCACCCAATTTGCGCCGGGCTATTTTTACAGGCATAATCCTGATGGTTCCTACTCAAATGGCACAGGTTGCGGCAACGAAACCGCCTCCGAACGGCCAATGATGGGCAAGTTCATGATGGAATCGGTTTTATACTGGCAGCATGAATACCATATCGACGGTTTCCGCTACGACCTGATGGGTATTCACGATATCAAAACCATGAACGCGATAAGCGATACGCTGCACAATATCGATCCTTCTGTTGTTATTTATGGTGAAGGCTGGACGGCAGGCGCAAGCCCCTACCCCGAGAAACTGCGCGCGGTTAAAAAGAATGTTTCTAAGCTGCATAATATCGCGGTGTTCAGCGACGATATACGTGACGGCCTGCGCGGTGGCTGGAGCGATTCAAAATCAAAGGGGTTTGCCAGCGGCAATGGCGATTTGAAAGAAAGTGTAAAGTTCGGCATTGTGGCATCGGTAAAACACCCGCAGGTAGACTATACCAGGGTAAATTATGATAAAGCGCCATGGGCAAAAAAGCCTTCGGAAGCTATAACATATGTTTCCTGCCATGATGATAATTGCTTATTTGACCGTTTGAAAAATTCCAATCCGAATGCCACAGAGGCCGACCTGATAAAAATGGATAAGCTGGCGCAAACCACGGTAATGACCTCGCAAGGTATAGCATTTATGCTTTCGGGCGAGGAATTGTTGCGCACCAAACAGGGCGTTGGCAATTCATACAACTCATCCGACGTGATAAACGAAATCGATTGGAGCCGCAAAACCAAATACGCCGATGTATTTGAATATTACAAACAACTCATTGCCCTGCGTAAAGATCACCCCGCCTTTCGCATGACTGGTGAAGGTGAAATAGACAGACAACTGCAATTTTTGGATATAGCTGATCCCCAAGTTATCGCCTACCAAATCGCTAATAATGCCAATGGCGATAAATGGAAGGACATTATGGTTTTATTGAACAGCAGCACCGATACCAAAACGTTAACCATCCCGTCCGGCAACTGGACGCTGGTTGGCGACGGTAACCAGATAAACCAGGCAGGCATTAAAACCATCAGCGGCACATCTGTTGATTTGCCTGGGATTACGGCTTATATTTTGTATAAGAATTAACTATTAAGTTAAATCGTCATATCTCCCCATGTCTGTGTCCCCACAGACATACCGGCTGTTTGTGGGGACACAAACAACGGGATGGTTAAAAACTATTTCCGTACCTTTGTGCATCTTAGTGTATTTTATACACTTTGTATTTATATGAAAAGTCCGGCTACATATCCCTATCCCAAACATACGCTACGCATTGTAGTAGGTGTAATGTTTTTCCTGGCGGGACTGGTTTTTGCAAGCTATGCCTCGCGTATTGTTACCTTACAACAGTATTTTAAGCTCACCGATGCCGCACTTGGGGCTATACTTTTTTCGGTCCCTGTCGGGCTGATGTGCTCATTGCCGTTTTCGGGGTGGATCATTACCAAAATTGGCAGTCGTAAGCTGCTGATCTTTGCGTTGTCGCTTTATGGGATAACGCTGGTCGGTTTAAGCCTCGCGCATAACATTATTCAACTTATTATCGGGCTGGTGCTATTCGGTTTTTCGAGCAACGCCATGAATATTTCGGTAAATACGCAAGCTGTAGCAGCGGAAGAACTCTATCAAAAACCTATTATGGCATCGTTTCATGGTTTGTGGAGCTTTGCAGGATTTGTGGGCGCCGGTATCGGCACTTTCATGATTGCTAAGGATGTTATCCCACTATATCATTTCATTACTATAGCCGCGGTTACTGTTATTACCATTGCGCTGATTGCACGTTATTTAAAGGATGATAAAGTTGCTAATCCCGGCCCTGTTTTTGTAATGCCCGACAAATCGCTTATCATGCTCGGTATTATCGCCATGTGTTCCATGATGTGCGAGGGCGCGATGTTCGACTGGAGCTCTATCTACTTTAAAAAAGTGGTAAGCGCCCCTGTTGCCCTTACAGGCGTAGGTTTTACCTCATTTATGTCGACCATGTTTTTCTGCCGGCTGTTTGTTGCCGATTGGTTTGCCCATAAATACGGCTTGCGTCGCATACTCCAGGTTAGCGGGGCGCTTACAGTAGTTGGTTTGCTGATTGCCGTTATTTTTCCCGGATTTTACACCGCGGCATTAGGTTTTTTGTTTGTGGGTGCTGGTGTTGCATCTGTGGTGCCAATGGTTTTTAGTGCTGCCGGTAAATCCAAAACCATGCAGCCGGGCGTTGCGTTGGCAGCCGTATCAACAATTGGCTTCATCGGTATTTTGCTGGCGCCGCCTATTATCGGTTTTATCTCCGGCTTGATCAATTTACGGGCTTCCTTCACATTCATCGCCTTAATGGGCACCTGCGTAGTGGTGCTATCCACCAAAGCAAAACTCGATTAAGCCTTGTTCAAATCATCTTTATGCGGGTTCAGCAGGTATTCAAAATGCTCAACGCCGTTATGAAATATAAACTTCAACCGCTGTTTCGGCTCCTCCACATCTAACGACATCGCACCAAGTGTCATCGGTATATTGTCGCGTATCAGCTTAATATCGGTAACATGGGGCATTTCTATATAAATATCATCTCCCTGCGGTTCAATCTTCCAACCGGGCAGGCTGGCATTGTTTAGCAGGTCTATCCATTTTTGCTGGTAAGGATTCATTTTGACTATTTTAGTTAAGAAATAAAATAATTAGTCTTTTTGTTTGCATTGGCAGTGCGCAGGTGATACTTTTGTTATGCATTATTAAATTATTAGCGTTGTGTAATATTTAATATGTATAATACCCCACTAGCAAACAATAAAGTTAATTTTTTGTAGCATTACAACGTGTTTACACATAAGTAATACCTTTGCTGCCATTAATGGATACAACCGAAAGTACATCTATACCCGAAGTTCCGATTCACCGTAAACGGCCGTCGGGGTTAAAAAAATTCTTTACCGATTTTTTTGTAACCCTGTACAACATCAACAAGTTTATCTTCAGGTTTTTCCGCGAAGCTTTTATGCCGCCATATGAGGGCAGGGAGGTCGTTCGCCAGTTATTTAATGTCGGGTTACGGTCATTGACCCTCATTTCACTCACCGGTTTTATCGTAGGCCTTATATTTACCAAGCAGTCGCGCCCATCGTTAGTAACTTTCGGCGCTACGTCGTGGTTGCCATCGCTGGTATCCATCGCCATTATGCGTGCCCTGGCCCCGTTGGTAACCGCGCTAATCTGCGCAGGTAAGGTTGGTTCGGGTATTGGTGCAGAATTAGGCTCCATGCGCGTTACCGAGCAAATAGATGCCATGGAAGTTTCGGGTACAAACCCATTCAAATTCCTTGTTTGCACCCGGGTTTTGGCTTGTACTATCGGCCTGCCTATTCTTGCCACGTATTTTGGACTTGTAGCTATGCTGGGCGGTTACTTAAATGTAGCCACTAATGAAGGGACCAGTTGGAGCACATTTATTAATGATTTTTTTTCGCCGCTATCTTTCATCGATTTTACTGCATCGCTCATAAAATCTATCGTATTCGGTTTCACTATTGGTATTGTAGGTTGTTACCAGGGCTACAACTCCAACAAAGGTACTGAAGGGGTGGGTATGGCAGCAAATGGCGCTGTGGTAACGGCTATGTTTTTAGTTTTCATCGAGGAAATAACCATTGTTCAAATAACCAGCTGGTTCCGCTAATATGGAAAAGGGAAAGGCAGATATCGATTATAAGAATGCGGTCATCAAGATACATGGGCTTGAAAAGTCGTTTGATGATTACCACGTACTGCGCGGTATCGACCTGGAACTGTACCAGGGCGAGAACCTGGTAGTGCTTGGCCGTTCGGGTACGGGTAAATCGGTGCTGATCAAGATCATATCAGGCTTGCTGACTGCTGATAAGGGGACCATAAATGTTTTAGGTGAGGATATCGCTCATTTGAGCGATAAACAATGGCGTGACCTGCGTGTGAGGATAGGTTTTTCCTTTCAAAACAGCGCATTGTACGATAGTATGACTGTACGTAAGAACCTGGAATTCCCGCTCGTGCGCAATCAGAAAAATCTAACCCGGGGCGAGATTGATAAAGCAACCGAAAGCGTATTGGATGCAGTTGGTTTGTTGCACACCATGAACCAGATGCCTTCAGAACTATCGGGCGGGCAGCGTAAACGTGTGGGTATTGCCCGTACACTGATACTGAACCCCGAGATAATGCTGTACGATGAACCTACGGCCGGTCTCGATCCTATCACTTGTACAGAAATAAATGAGCTGATCAATGAAGTTCAGCAAAACTTTAAAACCTCTTCTATTATTATTACGCACGACCTTACCTGTGCTAAATCAACCGGCGACAGGATAGCCATGCTGCTCGACGGTAAATTTAAGCGCCAGGGCAGTTTTGAGGAAGTTTTTAACACTGATAACAAGCAGGTTAAACCATTTTTTGATTATAACTTTATCGAGTAGAAAATATTATTATGGATTTTAAAGAAAACAGGCGGGCCATTATGGTAGGGTTATTTTTAGCCCTGGGCCTGATCATATTTTTGGTCGGCGTGTTCACTTTAGGCGGCCAATCGAAAACCTTTTCCAAGCGGATACGCATTAGTGCAGTATTTGATGATGTGGAGGGCTTAAAAGTGGGCAATAATGTGTGGTTCTCTGGTGTGATTGTAGGCACCATCGGCGACATCCGCTTTGTAGGCACATCGCAGGTATTGGTAAGAATGAGCATTGTGCAAAGTGCGCAGCCATATATCCATGAAAACGCCGGCGTACGTATTAGCTCTGACGGATTGATCGGCAATAAAATTATTGTAATAGATGGCGGAAGCCCGCAGGCACCTATTATACAGGATGGCGCCCGACTGCTGGCGGCAAAAATGTTGTCGACCGACGACATTATGAAAACTTTGCAGCAGAATAACGAAAACCTGCTGGCCATAACCGGCGATTTTAAACTACTCAGCCGTAAAATATTACAGGGCAAGGGAACAGTGGGCACATTAATGGCTGATAGTATGATGGCGGTAGAACTCCGCAATTCGATGCATAACCTGCAAACCGCTACGCAGAGCGCTGCAAACCTGGCCCAGCAATTGAATACATTCGGCAAAAAAATAAATTCTAAAGGCGGCCTGGCCGATAAATTATTTACCGATACAGCCACTTTTAACCGCATAAAGGCTGCCGCCGATCAATTTCAGCAGGCAGCGACCAATGCAAATGCCATTACTGTTAACCTGGAAAAAACAACCAATAAACTCAACACCGATGACAATATAATAGGCTACCTATTGAATAATAAAAAAGGCGCCGACCAGATCCGCAGCTCAATGGATAATTTGCAGCAAAGTTCCATTAAACTTAACGAGGACCTGGAAGCAGCACAGCATAACTTTTTGTTAAAAGGCTTTTTCAAAAAGAAAGCAAAACAGGAAGCCGATAGCTTAAAGAATGGGAAATAGTGTTTTGTGATTGGTGATTAGTGTTAAGAAGTTTTGGCTAATTGCCTGAACAATAACTAATCACAAATCACCAAACACCAATAACCTAATTCAGCAGATCATTTACCGCTAAAGGATGGCGTTTATCTTCCGGCAGCGCCTGGAATTTTTTATAGCTGTCGTTTAAATACACCAGCAAATTAAAACTGTATTGCGAATACACCTCGGGTGTTGGTGTGTACAGGGCAATAAACCCTTTCAGATCATCGCCCTTTAGTGGCAAATATTTGGCAAGATTATCAGTGCTGAATACTTTATTGATCTCATCCTGCGTTTGCTGGTCTTTTACTTCTTTTTCCAAACGCGCATGCTTTTTTTCGCTGCTGTGCGAGTCGTTAAACCGGATAGCAATACCGCCTTTATAACCAAGTGTGTCATCGCGCTGGTAAACAACATGCTGGCCATGGAATTCAGGATCATAATAGTGGTTAAACCTTGTTGTAGTGTCCCTGGTTACTTTTACCTCTTTCAGCATATTCTGGCGAGGCGTTAAATAAACATCCTGTGAAAAGCTGGTTACCAGCACGGTATCCGATTGATAGGTGAACCCTTTAAAAACTACCAGGTCGCCTTTTTTCGCATTAATAGCGAAACGGCCCTTGTCATCCGTAGTTGTGACTTCCTTATTGGTAATATCGCTTACCTCTATCCCGGCAATGGCAACATTTGTTTTTATCTCGTAAACCTTCCCTTTCAAAACATCCTGCCCAAAAACAAACGAGGCGGAAATACAAAACAAAAACAGCAGCAAAAAGTATTTAAACATTCCTAAAAATAAAAGCAAAAATACAACCTGCAAACCGGTTTAACTATAATTAACATTTTTATATACGATGTGCCGAATTAAAACAATACAAACTTTTGCAATGTTAAATACTAAAACCTGTGGCTATGAAAACAGAGGAACAGCCGAAACAAAAAGCGCCCAAAACCGGCATCGCTCAAAAACAACAGTTAAAAACCGAACCGCCCATCAGCGAAAAAGACGAGGTAAAGCAAGCCGAAGAACGCACTAAACAAACAGCAAAAAAGTCGTTATAATACTATTCCAACTCCAATGTTACGGCCGATTTTGCAGGCATATTCACCACCAGTTTATCGCCATCCTTATGCGCACCCGAAAAATCAACCAAATGTATGCGGTCAGGCTGGTCAAAAGTATTTATGTCAGTAATACTTGCTGAAGTGAGGATTTTGCCGCTTACCGTTTTCCATTGAATATCTTTCAGCGTGGTGCTTATGGTTATATCGTGGTGCAGGTCAAGGTTAACCAGCGAAATATGCACTTTGCCGGATGCATCCTGCGAAGCAGAAACATTAATGGCCGGTATCGATTTGCCATTCACTGCATAATCGGGCGCATCCAGCTTTATGGGCAGGTATTTAGCATCCTGGTGAACCTTGTACATATCGAAAATATGATAAGTCGGCGTAAGCAGCATTTTATCCTTATCGGTGAGGATGAGCGACTGTAGCACATTAACCGTTTGTGCTAATGCAGCACCCCGCACCCTGTCACAATGATTGTTGAAGATGTTTAGCGTGGTCGCAGCTATCAGCGCATCGCGGAGACTATTTTGCTGATATAAAAACCCCGGATTGGTACCCGGTTCAACATCCGTCCATACCCCCCACTCATCAACTACAAGCGCCACTTTCTTTTCAGGATCGTATTTATCCATAATGGCCGAATGTTTGGTAACCAATTCTTCCATTTTAAGGCAGTTTTGCATGGTATTGAAATACTCATCCTCGCTAAATTGGGTAGCCGAGCCTTTGTGCCCCCAGTTACCGGTTGGAACAGTATAATAATGCAGCGAAATGCCCCACATCATGTACGAAGGGATATTTTTCATGATCACCTCCGTCCAGTTGTAATCGTCGGAGTTGGGGCCGCTGGCTATTTTTTTAAGTGGTACGCCGGGATAATTTTTTGCAAATGATGCATATCGCTTGAACTGATCGCTGTAAAATTCCGGCGTCATATTACCGCCGCAGCCCCAGCTTTCGTTGCCGATACCCCAAAACTGCACCTTGTAAGGATCAGGATGGCCGTTCTTAATACGCATTTGCACCACGGTACTGCCGCTGTTGGAGTTTACATACTCTATCCATTTCGACATTTCTTCCACCGTACCGCTGCCCACGTTGGCGGCTATATATGGTTCGCAATGCAATAAATCGCACAGTTCTAAAAACTCGTGTGTGCCGAAGCTGTTATCCTCGGTTATGCCGCCCCAGTTGGTATTTACCATTTTGGGGCGTTCGGCAGCCGGGCCTATGCCGTCGCGCCAGTGATATTCGTCGGCGAAGCAACCGCCGGGCCAGCGCAGGCTTGGTATTTTTATTTCTCGCAGCGCGTTTACCACATCCAGCCTTATCCGGTCTTGTTTGGCTATGGGCAACGACTTATCAACCCAAAATCCACCATAAATGCCATGCCCCAGGTGCTCGGCAAACTGCCCATAGATGTATTTGCTGATGGTAAGGTTTGAATTATTGCTGATGGTAATATCAGCAGTATTTTGCGCGTAGCATTTCAGGCTGCATATTAAAAGCAGCATTAGGATTACTTTTTTTAGATTCATAATAAGTGTAGATTTAACACCTATAAATCTAAAACAATTTTTATTCTTTAATAAACAATCCACAGGTTTTGGTAATTTAGTTTTTTTACAACCGATGAAACACCTGCCGATCATCCCCGCCATACTATTACTACTGCTTGCAGCTTCGTGTAAGCCTGCTGTTAAGGCTGAAAATCTTTATGGTACCTGGAAGTATATCAAACTGGAAAACCGGGAAGCCGATCCGCCGGATAGTATGACTTCTTATCATTTACAAGCAAACTCGCCCTCAATCAAATTCAGTACAAACGATAGCGTGATAATAATTTGGAGCGATACGGTATTACTGCGTGGTAAATTTACAGTCGATGGCGATAAAATAAATGTTGATCAAACATTACCGGGTGGAAAATCGCACCAATTTCCATTTTATGTTTCTGAACTGACAGACAAGCGGATCATATTTGAAACACACGGTGCGGATGGATCGAAGGTGACGGCGGTGAAAGAGTAATACAATCAGGCTTAAACCAAAAATCACATATATGAAAAAATTACTGGTAGTAATATTTATAGTCCTGGGGTATTCAGGTTGTCATTCTGGAAATGACAAATCAAATAATTCGATAGCCAATAAAACAGCTGACAGCATTTCGAAACAAAAAATAATCGATTCGGAAATGAAAGCCGGCGAGCGACCTGACAGCGAACAACTAGAACCCTCCTTTGATGAAGTAAAAGCCGATCTTTTTAAATCTTATAATCAAATAAAAAACACTGATACAACAATAATTGATGGCAAAGATTCCCTTACACTCCATTTCAAGTATTATTGTTTACATGATAGCTCATTAATAGTGCCGGGAAGATATATAGCGTGGAATGGGGTAGAGAAAAAAGATTATACCGTTAATAACTTTGTTTCAAAAATATTGATTGTAAAAAACAAGGATACCATTCTTAATAGAACGTTCCTTAAAAAGGATTTTGACAAGGTTATATTTGAAGAAGAAAGAAAATATGGAATTATGTTCGATGCCGACTTCCAGGGATATAGTAAAACAAAAGGCGAATTTTTATTCGGATATACTATAACTATTCCAATGACCGACGTTGGCGTACCTGCATCTATAACAGTAAATAAAATGGGTATTTTTACTATTCATGATGAATACTTTAAAACTGAAAACTTTTTTAAGTAATTGGTGATATTCGATTTGCCCCGTAATAACTCCGAAATCGTAAATTAGCCTACATTAATTTTAATGCCTTGATTTCCGGTATACTAAATACGATTATCCTGTTTGGTGCGCTCCAGGGCTTCATTATCAGTTATCTACTGTTTTTTTTCGCGCAACTGAAGACAGCTCACATTGAAGGACATCCAAAGGCCGCTCCATATCGGACACAAGCATCAATTGGCTGTTGTTTTAATCACCGTCAAATTCCACACGGAATTCTGTTCCATGATTTATTTCGCTGGTCATGCTGATTTTTCCGCCTAATAGCTCCACTTCTGTTTTTACCAGGAAAAGGCCCATGCCTTTACCTGTTACATGGCTATGAAATCTTTTATACAAGCCAAATACATGATTGCCATGTTTAGCCAGGTCAATACCCATTCCATTGTCCTTAAAACTAATCTGAAGCCGGCCATTTAACTTTTCGATGGTGATATGAATGACGGGGCGGATCCCGGGTTGAGCATACTTGATGCTGTTGGAAATAAGGTTAAAAAAAATACTGTAAAGATGGCTCTTTAAAGTGTGCATGCCATCCTCTGCCTGGAAATTGCTGATGATCTGCACCTTGTTTTCTTTGATCTGGCCTGCCAGGCTGATACTGATATCCGCGACCAAAGCTGAAAACCTCACCCATTCCTTTTGATTTTTCTCCTGGTGGTTCAGTTCTAAAATAGCATTCAGGTCAATGATCACCTCATCCAATTTTTTCGCAGAAACGGAGAGGTTGCCCAGCAGTTCCTTCACGTCAGCAGGTTCAAGGTTACTGGTTTGCAGGAGTTCAACCATTCCCCTGATATTAGCTACAGGCGACCGCAGGTTATGCGAAATAATAAAAGCAAACTGCTCCAGGCCGGTATTCCGCTGCATAATCTCCGCGATCATTTTTGAACGTTCGAGGTCCAGCTTTTTTTGTTCCGTGATATCCATCATGATGCCGAGAACGGCCTTTTCGCCGGAACCGGCTATCGTAAAAGGAGCTTTTCCAATATGAAACGTCCGCAAGTTTTGCTGCTGGTCGGTAAAACTATATTCGGGTACGGCATCCATTTTCCCGGTTAAGATCACCGCCCGGTCCTTTTTTAGAAAATAGTCGGCATCTGCGCTGGCAGAAATGGTTTTTGACATCGGCTGACCGATTAGCTCTTTTGGGCTAAACCCATTGAGTTCGGCGAAACTTTTATTGACAAATAAATAATTGCCCTGGATGTTCCTGGCAAAAATTGATTGGGGCAGCAGGTCCATCATCTGGCGAAGGTTCGCTTCTGATTGCGCCAGCGCTTTTTCCCCTTCTTTTATGGCGGTTATGTCTTGTGCTATGCCATATAGGCCGATGGGTTTACCTTCCCGGTCAAATTCAAACTCGGCATGGGAATAAATATCCCTGACGGTACCATCCCTGCGAACGATGCGGTGATAAAAACCCACGCTGCTGAAGGTTTCTTCCGCCGCTGCGGTTACTTTCAGGACATGTTCCAGGTCATCCGGGTGTACATACGCTATCCATGATGCGTAGGATTGAATATGGTCTTTCAGGGGAAGCCCGTATATCCGGCAGGCTTCTGCTGACCAAACTAAAATCCCGGTTGAAAAGTTAAGTTCCCAGCTGCCCACATGGGCGATCGCCTGCGCCTGTTTTAAACGTGCCGCGCTGTACGCTGCCTGTATCGTACTTTGCTTCCTGTTAATATCTTCTTCAAACACAGCGAGGGCGGCTGAAATGTCCCCGGTTGCTTCTTTAAGCAGGGCAACGACTTCGGGGCTGAAAAAGTCAGCCTGTGCGGAAACCAGGTTGAATGAGGCGACCACCTTGCCTGATTTTTTTATAGGCAACACCATACAGGAAGCCCAACCGTAATAGCGGACAAATACACGCCATTTTTCAAAAAGGGGATCGTTTTTCAGGTCATTTGAAGTAAAATGATCCCCAGTACCAACCATCCGGGCAAACAAGCCGCCGCTTTCATAAGGTACCAGCTGCAATAAAACCCTATTTTCAGGCGACAGGCCGCATTGATGCAGGAGCAGTATCTGTTTATTGGCTTCATCTATGCTGCCGATCCAGGCTGCTTTCATCTTTCCGAATTCACAGGCTATCCTGCAGGTTTTCTTCAATAATGTTTTTTCATTTTTAGAACGGTTAATAGTTTGATTGACCTGGCTGATCAGGGCATATAAATGGCTGGCGGTGACGATCTTCTCTGCTGCTTTTTTCTGCGTAGTAATATCCTGCACCTGTGAAATGATACCGGTGATTTTACCGTCTTTATCCTTTAACACAGAATTGAACCATTCGCACCAGATGAGCTTGCCAGTCTTTGTACGATTGCGCTGCTGCAAATGGTTACTTTCCTCAACCCCGCTGATCAGCTTACGGGCGACAAGCCTGACCATCGGCAGATCTTCTTCAAAAACCTGGCTGTAGCCATTTTTATGCCGCTCTATAAATTCCTCCTCGGTCCAGCCGAATATTACCTCCGCCCGCTTAGACCAGGATTTCACATGCAGTTGATCGTCCCATTCAATAAACCCGACCGATGTGTTTTCTGTATAAAATGACAAACGTTTTTGGGCCAGGTGCAATTTACCGGCGCAGGAAATCTTCGCTGAACGGACAATAGGATCTTCATGTTTTTTCATAAGGCATAGGCTAATAAATACAGTCCATCTTCACAGACGCGGAGATAAGATGTTTAGGGATGCGTTACTATAACCCGCGAATGAAAAATATGTTTCTGTTAATGGCAACTATTTATTTCTTAATAGTATGAGCGCCAGATTTTGTGCAGTTTCACGTGGCAATTTTAACTGGTATGGCTACTCTTTCACTTTGAAAATGGGAACCCATCTCAATAAAAAACTCGCAGCTTGCAATGATTTTTTCAAATAATTGGGTGAGTTACTCCAGTAGGTTCTTACTATATTGAGCCTGAAATTTGTAAATTAGCCTGCACCAATTTTAAGGCCTTGATTTCCGATACATTAAATACAATTATCTTTTTAGTGCGCTTCACTTCTTCACGTACCGAAGCGCAACAGCTCCCGACTTAAAAACCGTCGATTCAACCAATTTTAATTGTAATTTCTCTTGCAGATTAATACCTTCAAACACACGTACCCCTTCGCCTACAATTATTGGGTAGACTACAATATGATATTCATCAATCAAGCCAAGCCCGGCAAGTTGTGAAGCAAGGTTTACACCACCGGTAAAAATATTTTTGCCTTCTTCTTGTTTCAATTGAAGTATTTCGTCGCGAAGGCCTGTACGAACAATTGTCGTTTTCTTGTCTTCAGCACTGTCCAATGATTGTGAGAAAACAACAATTTTTTCAACGGCATCAAATGCCTGCGCAAATTCGTCAGAAGGGTCGTCTTTTGCAGCATCGGGCCAATAAGGGACCATCAATTGATAAGTTATGCGCCCGTATACGAATGTGTCGGCATCCCGCGTGAGTTGCGTAAAATACTCAAACGTATCTTCATCGGGCATAAACTTGGTGTGGTCAACGCAGCCATCTAAGGTCATATTGATTGCATAGACTAGATTTCTCATTTGATTGGTTTTAGTAATAGATAAATATCAAAAATAAAAGACTATATCCAATGCAGTGGGGCCGATCAGGACAAAAAAGAGGGCGTTTAAGCCAAATGCACCACCGCCTCATCCGAGTCAATAAACACAGCAGTAAATAATTTTTAATTAATTGGTGATATTTTCTTTTATACATTGCACATGCTTAATAACCCATTTTTTTTAGAAAGGCATTTTGCAGACGATGTGTAAAATACGCTAAGTTGATATTATGCTTTTGAGTTAAGATGACCCGGTTTCCAAACTACCCCTGTCATCTGCAAAATAAAATATATTGCCATTGTTATCGATCACTGCGAATTGCCGCAGGCCCCAGGGCATCATCCGTAAAGGGCCATTCGGATGGGTGATCCCGGAACGCTGGTACTCCTGGTAAAGCTCCTCAATATCGGTCACATAAATATAACAGCCCATATTACGCCCCTCGCTTGGATCAGGACAGGGAAACAGGTGCACGTTGATGCCATCCCGTTCAAATATCAGGTAACCGTTGTTGTTGATCACAAATGTAAAGCCCAATTTTTCCGTATAGAAAGCCATAGTTTTAGCTTCGTTAAGCGAAGCCAGTACAGGTGTTGAACGTTTAAACATCACAGTAAGATTTGATAAACAGAGCGGAAATTTAGAAAAATTTCATTAAAAACCGATTGGCAACTGTCACCTATCTTAAGCTGATATTATAATTTTTACATAGCATATTTACACAGTGAATATTTTTTTAAATAATTGGTGATATTTCCTTTATAAATTGCACATAGTAATAAAAGGATATGATGAATGCCATTAATGATGTGGGTAAGTTAAATCGTGAAGAAGCGATTACTGCTCTTTATTTAAAAGCGTTCCCGCCTGTTGCCAGGTACATCAGCCGGGGGGGTGGTTCGTTTGACGAGGCAAAAGATGTTTTTCATGATGCTTTGGTTATTTATTATGAAAAAAGTGTTGAAGCAAAACAGGCCATCGATAGCAATGAAACCGCTTACCTGATCGGCATAGCCAAACATCTCTGGCTCAAAAGGTTTAAAGAAAATGGCCAAAATTCTGACCTGGAAGGTTTTGACCAACCCATTGAAGATGTTGAGTTACCAGCCGGGAACCGCATACTGCATTTTTTAGAAAAAGCCGGGAATAAATGCATGCAACTGCTGAAAAGCTTTTATTACGACCAGTTGCCGCTAACAGATATTGCCGAAACATTCGGGTTTTCTGGAATAAGGTCGGCCACCGTTCAAAAGTATAAGTGCCTGGAAAAGGTAAGGGAAACCATTAAACAAAAAGCATTGACGTATGAAGACTTCATGGAGTGAGACCGAACAGGTAGACCGGCATATTTCCGGCTTGATGGATACTGGCGATGCTTTGGTTTTCGAAGCAAAATTATTGCTTGAACCGGGACTTCATGATAAAATCCAGTGGCAAAAGAAGGTGCATTTACTTATTGCTCAATATGGGCGCAAACAACTTAAAAATGAAATAGAAACTGTTCATCAAAAACTCTTTTCATCACCACAGCACAACACTTTCAGCCAGAAAATAAGGTGTTTTTTTACCAAACCATAAGCTAAAATTTTATGAATATCGACAAAAAAGAATTCCGCAAATATGCGGCCGGGCATTGCCATGTTAAAACCGAAGCAGTTGATAATTACATTTCAGCCATAGAAAATAGCGCATCGCCAAAAGCCATGACACCCTATATTACCGAAGAGCGTGAAATGCGCGTAGCACAAATGGATGTTTTTTCGCGACTGATGATGGACAGGATCATTTTCCTGGGCCAGGAAGTCAACGATAACATCGCCAACATCATCCAGGCACAATTGCTGTTCCTGCAATCGACCGATGCCAAAAAGGATATACAAATGTACATTAATTCGCCGGGCGGCTCGGTTTATGCCGGGTTTGGCATTTATGATACTATGCAACTGATCAGCCCGGATGTTTGCACTATTTGTACCGGCATGGCGCTGTCGATGGGTGCGGTATTGTTATGTGCCGGCGCCGCTAATAAACGTGCAGCCTTAACCCATTCGCGCGTGATGCTGCACCAGCCGCTTGGTGGTGTACAGGGGCCTGCATCTGATATAGAGATCACCGCAACACAAATACTGACCATAAAAAAGGAACTATACCAGGTAATTGCCAAACACAGCGGCCAGGATTACCAAAAAGTACACGATGTATGCGACCGCGACTATTGGCTAACGGCAAGCGAGGCAAAAGATTTTGGGATAATTGACGAGATTTTGGGTTAGTTCATGGTTGATAGTTCATGGATCATAGCAGAAAGAAATAGTTCGTGGTTAATGGTTGATAGTTCATAGCAGAAACTATGAACTATCAACTCCTTTTCTACCATGAACTATGATCCATGAACCTTCATCTACCCTGCCGGCTCAAATAGCTCGAGCTTATTACCTTCCGGATCGAGGATATGCACAAATTTGCCGTAATCGGCGTAGGACGTAATTTCATCGAGGACTGTAACACCTGCATTTTTTAGTTCTACAACCAATGCTTCGATGTTATCTACGCGGTAATTGATCATATAATCCTTCTGTGATGGTTCAAAATCCTTGGTATCCTGCTTAAATGGGCTCCAAAGGGTATAATTTGTTTTATCAGGGTCATCCATTTCGCGCCCCTCGAACATTGTGCCATAATCTGTAATTGGAAAACCCAGGTGCGTTGCGTACCAATCCTTCATTTGTTTGGTATCGGCACATTTAAAGAAAATACCGCCAATGCCGGTTACTTTTGCCATGATATTTTGATATTTAGTTTGAAAGGCAATTTACTTAAAAATCCTATTCGTCAAGCCGAAATCAACAATAGTTGTTACTTTAGCCTCAATCTCAATACTCCTAATTTATGGTCCTGCTTATTATTGCATTATGTATTGTATTATTGGTAATACTGGTAACCTGGGTTAAGTTAAATCCATTCTTAGCATTTCTTATCGTTTCAATTATAGCCGGGCTATTGCTGGGCATTCCGCTCAATAAGGTTACCGGTTCTGTCGAAAAAGGCCTGGGCGACACGCTAAAGCAATTATGTATCATCATTTGTCTTGGTGCTATACTTGGTAAACTGATAGCTGTAAGCGGTGCCGCACAAAAAATCGCGGATACGCTGGTGAATTGCATTGGCAAAAAGAATATCCAATGGGCATTGATGATAACTGGTTTTATAGTTGGTATTCCATTGTTTTACGGCATTGGCTTTGTGCTGCTGGTACCACTACTTTTTTCAATAGTTTACAAATACAAATTGCCTGCGGTATATATTGGTTTGCCCATGCTTGCATCGCTATCCGTTACACAGGGCTTTCTGCCGCCACACCCTGCCCCTACTGCACTTGTTGGTATCTTTCATGCCAATATGGGCCTAACGCTGATTTATGGAATGATACTGGCTATTCCAACCGTTATCCTTGCCGGGCCAGTATTTGCGCGTAGTTTAAAAAACTTACAGTCGGCACCGCTTGCCACTTTTATTGCCCCTGAAGTTACCCTGGCAAAACAGCCCGGTGTATTCAACAGTTTTTTCAGCGCATTGCTACCGGTTATATTATTGATGATAGCCGCTATATTCCCATTAATAAATAAAACACAAGGCCGGGTGCAAAATTTAGTATCATTTATAGGCTATCCGGCGGTTGTGATGATCATAGCTGTAATTTCTGCAACCCTGCTCCTTGGTGTTTTTCAGGGTATGAGTATGAAGAAAATCGGCGATATTTATGGCGATGCCATAAAGGATATAGCACTCATCCTGCTTATAATAGGCGCCTCGGGCTCATTCAAACAGGTTTTAACCGACAGCGGTGTAAGCCAGCAAATAGCCCTACAATTGCAAACCTTTGATATTCCTCCGTTGGTGCTGGGTTGGTTGATAGCGGCAATTATACGCATATGCCTGGGTTCGGCAACTATTGCAGGGCTTACAGCCGCAGGTATTATTGCACCATTAATACTTCATACACATGCAAACCCAAACCTGATGGTGCTGGCAATAGGTGCAGGTAGCCTTGCTTTTTCGCATGTTAACGATTCGGGCTTTTGGATGTTTAAGGAGTATTTTAACCTTTCTGTAAAAGATACTATCCGCTCATGGTCGGTAATGGAATCCATTGTAGCCGTGGTTGGGCTTGCTGGCGTATTGCTGCTGAATTTATTTGTGTAGTAACGTTTAAACTGTTAAATTAGCTATGTTAACTATCTGAAATAAAACATGGCGGCAGATTTTCCGTTCTAAAAAATATGCGGAGGCTACCGGTACTTTTCATTTGTTTTATACCGGTTTGGGTATCGGCCCAAAGCGGCGTTATAAGAAAAGATACCATCAATAAGAATACGGATACAATTCAACAAAAAGACCTTATTGACATTGCACGCTCTTTTATTAAAAGGAAGCCGAAACCCCGTGTTGATACCGTAAGTGTTAAAAAAATATACTTTTCTATATTCCCGGTTTCATCGTCTGAATATGGTGCAGGCAATGCCATCATAACGTCAACAACGGCCGGATTTTATTTAGGCGAACGGTCCACAACCAATCTTTCCAGCTTCAGCTTTGCTCCTTATTACAATTTTAACGGAAGATACGGCTTACCGATACGATCAAACATTTGGTTGAATGATAATGAATGGAACATACAGGGCGATACACGTTTTTTGGTTTACCCTATAACAACCTGGGGACTCGGCGGCAACCAGCCCGAAAGTGACAACTTCCCGATCAATTATAAATATGTGCGTTTTTACCAAAGTGTGTTAAAACGTATTACCCCCTATTTCTTCGCAGGCCTGGGATATGATCTTGATTATTATATCGACCTTGATCTCACACCAGCAGATGTGAATGCTTTTAAAAAATTCACTAACTATAAATATGGCACGTCAGAAGATGATAACTCCTTTTCATCCGGGCCGACGCTAAATTTACTTTACGACACCCGGAACAATTCACTTAACCCGGCTCCGGGATTTTATGCTAATATTATTTACCGTTACAGCAGTGTTCCGTTAGGCAGCGATAATAACTGGCAATCGCTGTATATCGATATCCGAAAATATGTATCACTTACCAACACCGGATCCAAAAATCAATTGGCATTCTGGACTTATTACTGGACGTCGCTCACACCCGGTACGCCTTATCTCGACCTGCCAAGCATCGGCATGGACCCGAACCAGCGGTCAGGTCGGGGAATAGAGCAAAGCCGCTATCGCGGTCAGCGTTTATGTTACTTTGAAACCGAATACAGGCGTGATATTACTCAAAATGGCTTATTTGGCTTTGTGCTATTTAGTAATATAAGTTCGGTTACCCAGCCAAATAATAACCGCTTCGATTACTGGCACAAAGCAGGAGGCGCCGGGTTGCGGGTTAAATTCAATAAAAAATCAAACACTAATGTTTGTATCGATTATGGGTTCAGTAAAAATTACTCCAATATTCAGTTAAACCTGGGTGAAGCATTCTGACCCATACCTGGTACACTTTTGTAGTTTTGTGTATTAAATAATATTTTAATTGTTACACAGTTGTTAATGCATTTGCTATAATAAATGTTATATATTTGTTTATAGCGTAAATAAGATCAAGCCCAATTCCCTCAGTCCATTTTTCTGATGCATTCTGATATTACGCTTTAACACACCCGCTATATTAATTAAACTATGCCCAAAAGCATTTTAATACTGGATGATAACCAGGATATACTTGATATAGTGGAAGAAACACTTGCCTATGAACAATTTGAAGTACATAGCACTACAAGGGCAAACGAAATAATTCCACTTATTGAACAACTTAAGCCCGATCTTGTAATACTTGATTACCGGGTTGCCGGTACAAATGGCGGCGAGGTTTGCCGGCAGATAAAATCTCATCCTACATTCGGCAATATACCTGTGATTATTTTTTCAGCCTACATAAGCAGCAGTAACGAGCTTTTCAGCTATGGTTGCGATGCTGTTATCAATAAACCGTTCGACCTTGACGAACTGGTTGAAAAAGTAAACTCCCTCATAAAATAAATTTATAATAGTATATTAACTATTAATATAATTCAAGTTAACACATAATATTATGGAAAAGAATAAAAACAACCATTAGTTGTTAAGTGAATATTTATTTTTTATAAAAACGCCATTCCAAGGTAATAGGGGCATGTTAGCTGATAAAAAAACCACAATATATAAGTACAGGGGGCAGTATATTTAGCTATATTTGTTTAACTAAAAATATTATTTTTAAATACAAAAACCCCTTATTGTATTACTATGATGCTAATTGCTAATGACCCAAATGCAAAAGAAAAACTAAATAAAAAGCGTGTATGCCCCAAGTGTAAAGGTGAGCTCGACACACGCGTCTCAAGGGGCTTATTTGTTAAAACCCTTCTTTTCTGGTTGCCTGTAAAAAGATATATATGCTACAAGTGCCGGCGTAAAAAATACGTTTGGAATTAATTTATAGTTACTTATACTCCAATAACACTATAAAAAAATCATCTATTATTATTTTTTTAAAAAAAATACAGGAATATGGAATTTATCTCAATAAAAATCTCGTAATTAACCTTTTTATTGCCAGATAGAAAATTGAGCCGAAGCAAAAACAAAAGCACCGCTAGTTTGCACACATGCCCCCGGTGCGGGCAGCCATTTCATTTTCGCGTTCACCGTAACGGAATAATGAAGTTTGTGTCTATTTTTTTTCCTCTTCAAAGGTACTTTTGTGCTAAATGCAAAAGATCCAGTTATATCCGGATAAAAAAAGGCGCCACGTAACAATCTCATCCATCTATCAGCCTAATGGATAAAAAGGTGCTATTTTAAACAATTTAAACAATGCCGATTACGCAACCTCATTAAAATTACAATATACTGTTGCCCAAAGTGGCAGAATGGTACATGAATTGCATGTACTATTAATATAGTTGGTTATACTGTAATTTTATGAAAAGGATATTAGCGGTGGATGATAATAAAGACATCCTGGAAATATTAAAATATATTTTAGAGGATTCGGGATACGAGGTTGATACGTTATCAGACGGGCATCATTTTATTGACCATATACATGAATATGCCCCCGACCTGATATTGCTTGATATTATGCTGGGCGATATGGATGGGCGGGAATTGTGCAGGGACGTTAAAGCCAGCGAAGAAACACATGATATACCTGTAATTATGATCTCCGCCAGCCATCGTTTAACTGATACGATGATGAAATGTAAGCCTGATGACTTTGTAGAAAAGCCCTTCGATATAAAGGTACTGCTCAACTCTGTAGAGCGCCAGTTAAACCGGGCGGCATAAATGTATTGCCCTTTTTATATCCGTTACCTTAAATTTATACCCGGCATCGGTTAAACGGGCGGGTAAAACCCATCGGCTTTTTAATATTAGTTCTGTTTCGGTGCCCAACAACCATGCGCCTGCCTTAAGCATATATTTAGTTACCGGTATGCCGAAAGGCACATGCATTTCATGCCTTACTGTTCTCATAAGCGCAGCGTTTTGGACAGGACATGTAGACGCCACATTAAAAACGCCTTGAAGTTGATGGTGGGCTATCAGAAATTCTATAATGCCAATAACATCATCTTCATATATCCAGCTAAAATATTGTCGTCCGTTGCCTTGCTTACCACCCAAACCAAATTTTGCCAGGTTGAAGTAATAAGGCATTACACCGCCATTCCGTCCGAGCACTATGGCTGTACGTAATACTATTTGCCTAACGCCGGGTATTTTCTGCTCAAAAAATGCAGCCTCCCACTGTTTACATACTTCTACTGAAAAACCTGTACCAATTTCGCCGGTATATTCATCCTGCGGGCGGTCTTCAGCATGGCGGTAAACGGTTGACGAAGCAGCATTGATCCATACTGGTGGCGGTGATTTTAATGCTTTCAACGCATACCCTAATGCCCGTGTAGCTTTAAGCCTCGAACCAAATATCTCACTTTTATTTTCCTCGTTATAACGGCAGTTCACATTTTTACCGGTAAGGTTTATCAGCACATCGCTTCCTTCAAGCTCCATTGCCCAGCGGCCTATGTTAGCACCATCCCAATTCACATATTTTATTCCATCTTCAATTTTGTCACTTCCACGGGTAAGGATGATAACTTCATCGTCCTTACCGGCAAAGTGCCCGGCCAGTATTTTTCCCATAAAACCGGCACCGCCTGCCAAAAGTATCTTTGCCATAATATTTAAAGTTTTATAATGTGTTCCCGTTTAGCGCGGTTACGCTGTTTAAAAAATACAATAAGGTTCAGAAAGTGCATAGCACCCAATATAAGAATGATCCCTCCTACCTTGTAGCTCAACACCTCAACCACTACCTGCAGGTTACCGATAGCATTATTTTCTTTTAACACCAGGCAGATATAGCCGATATTAATAAGGTAAAAGCCTACAACCAAAAGCCTGTTCACTGAATCGGCCAGTTCAATATTGCCATGAAAGATATCCACCAGGAATATTTTTCCGTTTTTAAATAACACGTTTGCTACCCAAACTGTTAATGCCACGCTTATCACCATGTAAAGCGCGTAGGTTAAAATAAAGTAGTTCATAATGTTGTTAATTAATGTTTTGTAGTTATTGAAGTTTCAATATTTAATGAAATATTATGATGCAAATGTAGCACTCTTTTCAAACTTTCAAAACTTTTTGAAAGTTTATTTAAATAAATTCTGCTTTCCTTATTTTTGCTTGAAAATTTGAAGGCCGTCCTTACATCTGCCCGATCAATTGAAGTGTACGGGCATCTTTCTCGCCTGTAAAATATTTGTCCAACACTTGCTGAAACAAGTTAACGGTACCTGGAACCGATGCAAACAGTGTCATGCACGATTTGAGTTTCATATCATCAGGGCTGCCAAATACCTGCGTGGGGTTGTTACCCGGCAAACTTAGCAATACGCAGCTTATTTGGGCCAGTCTTGTACCTAATACAGGATGCGCGAGATACGCCCTGGCCTCGCCCAGGTTTTTTATTGCATAATATTTCGAGGTTTCACTAAAGCCCAGTCCTTGTATCTGCGGAAAAATATACCACATCCAATGGCTGCGTTTGCGGCCACTCTTTATTTCGGCCAGTGCGGTGGCATAATCGCTTTCCTGCGCATCCAAAAACCGTTGCAGGTTATAATGATCGTTCATTAGCATTTAATTTGAACCACTTCCCAATTCTACTATTTTACTGATCCTTGTTTCTATGGGGCCGCCTCACTAATCACTAATCACTAATCACTAATCACTAGTATCTGCCTTTCTTATAATCCCGCATAAAGGTTTTATAATCCTGCTTTACCGTGCGGGTATATGATTTGGCATAATCGATTATATCCTGGTGCCAGCGGGAATCGTTACCAAAAGCGATCAGCTTATCAATAATAGCCGAACCCTGCCGCCCGCCGCTACGCAATTGCGCCGATGCAGTAAGCAGTGCCATGTCGCTTATCACCTGGTCGAGGTCTTTATAGCGGTCTTTTATAAGTTCGAAGTTTATTTTGTCTTCCATTGGCTGCATTTCCTGCAGCGTATAAGCATCTCCTTCAAAAACAGTTGTGCCTTTTAACGACACCAGCACACCCTGCATACGCTGCTGTATACCAGCAACACGTTTCGCTTCATCTTCCCAGGCAGGTTGTGCAATATTTATATACGGGCCGACTGAGGAAACCCGCGCCTGCTTCATATCCAACAACAGGTATTTGTTTTTAGTATTCTGGCTTTTGAGCAAAAATAAATACCGCTTTACCCCTACGCTGCCAGTACCGGCCAGCCTGAAAATTGCATCAGTTACCTTAAACTCAAACGATGCCGCCTTGCTGGTGCTTATCCATTCATTAATATGTTGCGTCAATTCAATTTTAAGGCCCTTGTCCAGCGTAAGTATCTTTTTATGCTCAGGCGGGATAAAAAGCTTTTTCCTTTTATCCGTTGTACGCTTTTTTAAAAGCTCTTTTTGCTTGCGGTGTTCAACAGCAGTTAAAAATGAACAAACTATTCCTTTGGCCGTACGAGGGTCGAGTCCTAAGGCCTTTCCAATGGACAATGTCGCTGAATACTTTTCCATGAAATGCCTCGCAGCGTGTTCGGCATTCAACTCCCCTATCCCCAGGCTATCGAACGAAACAAATATGCTGGTAACCATACGTACCAGTTCCCAGGCAGCGGGCGCCAGTATGCCCTCGTCAAAATCATTCATGTCGAAATAAACCAGCCGGTTATCAGCTTTATAGCTGCCAAAATTTTCAATATGCAGGTCGCCGCAGGTCCAGGTTATGGGCGATGGCACCTCAAAACCGGCCGCTTGCAAATCTTCATAAAACAAATGACAGGTACCCCTGAAAAAAACAAACGGGCTTTGAGACATGGCGGCATATTTCAGCTTTACCATTTGGGGCAACAATGGCTTATTGAAGGCGGTGATACGTTGATGGAGGGTTGACATACTGACGAAAGGTTGATTAAACAATATTAACAATTCAAACCCATAGTTGATTCGACTATGCAGAACAATCAATTTATTTATCGATCTGCGATAATTATTATATCCAATTCAATACTTTATTTATTTTAGTATCATCAAAACCTAAATGAATGAAAATTAAACTTGGTACAGACAAAATATTTTACCTGATTATATTAAGCTATGTGGCTTACATAACCATATTAATTATAAATCATCAACCTAACCCTTTTTGGGGATTCGGATTTCCGACCACCGCTATATACAAAAATGATTTAAAACCCATTGATGAAAATATTCCTGATACTATTCCCTTCAAAAAATATCAAAAATTAAAAGACAGTATCAATACGATCCGCGACGTTAAAAATGGGGATGAATTTTTAGCAGGCGGTTCAGCAAATTTTCCAGGTTGGGTGAGTACCTGGTGCAGTAGGTCTTGTGATACCTGTAGTTTAAAATGGCTTAATAGACTACTTGCTTTTGAAGATACGAGTCACATTCAATATTATATTAGACTCAATGGCTGGACGCTAAAAACAAAAGCACGTGTTTTCACGCAAGCTGATACTAGTTCTGTCCGATTTTGGGACGGTCCGGATTCTGTTGAGTTTTACGTGAAAGGTAAGCAATCGTATTTAAGAAAAGTGCTTAAAAAGAATTATAGAGGCAAAGATGGAACGGATTATTATCTCGTCGATATACCAGTTAAATATAGGTTTTCTTACAAAGAAAAATGCCTGATGATACCCATCAGTAGAAATGCTAAAAAAACATTGGACATTGTTTTTGTAATAATTGACATTTTCTGGATCGTGTACGCGGTACTGCTCGTACTCGAATTTTTTGCATTTATTTACGATCTATCAAAAGGTATGGCATTTACTGATAGAAATGTAAAATACCTCAAAATGATCAGTTTAAGTCTGTTGATTTACCCGATTCTACTCTTCTTATTGAATTTGGTGACAAGGCTTATCTTCAATAGCTATTTTACTGCGGATGTTGTTTTAAATAGCGACGTATATAGCACCTTATGGAAGATTATTGTTATTGGGTTTGTATTTTTTGTACTTTTCCGTGCCTTTAAAACTGGCAAAGCGTTAAAAGAGGAACATGATCTAACAGTATAATATGGCCATTATAGTAAACCTGGATGTAATGATGGCAAAACGGAAAATGTCATTAACGGAGCTTAGTGAAAAAGTGGGGATAACAATGGCAAACTTATCGATATTAAAAACAGGCAAAGCCAAAGCGATTAGGCTGGAGACCTTAGAAGCCATATGTTACGCCTTAAATTGCCAGCCGGGCGATATCCTCGAATTTGTACCGGGATAGGCTTTTTTACAACTTACTAAACCTCTTCCCACTTATCCACATCTCAAACTTTTTTCCACAAACATACCATCTGCCCAAACCTTGCCGTTAAAATTGCAGTTTATCCACAGGTGTGAATTACTCTTGTGGAATACGTTTTTGAGTTATCGCTATTTTAGCGCCCACGTAAGTAGCTACTTTATGATGAAAGTAAAATACCCTCTTTATATAGTCCCTTTGTTTTTTGTCCTATCGTCCAAAGCGCAGCAAAGCCCTTCGTTTGATGTGTACCGCACCTACCAAACCGCCAATGACCTGCTTAGCCGTGGGGAATATGTGGCGGCTGGCGAACAATTCCGCCTGGTGGAGGATGTAAAGTTAAAACCCGGTACACAACCCCGGTTTGAGACCGAATTATCCCTCGAACAGGAAAACGCCCAATACTATGAAGCATTTTGTGCGCTTGAGCTGGGCAATGACGATGCCGAAAGTATGTTTCTGCGGTTTATTAAAGAACACCCGGAAAATCCGTTTACCAAACTGGCTTATTTCCAGATAGGTAAATCATATTTCAAACAGCAGAAGTATGACGAAGTGCTTAAATGGTTCGACAAGGTTGATGCCGGCGAATTGAACGGCCGCGATAACACCGAATACAAGTTTGAGAAGGGCTATGTGTACTTCACCCAAAAAAAATATAAGGATGCGCAGGAACTATTCTCCGAAGTAAAAGCCAAACGCGGCGCCTATACTGAAGATGCTACTTATTACTTTGGCTACATCGCCTATTTAAATAAAGACTACCATGTAGCGCTGGTGAACTTTGAACGGCTGAAGAATTCGAAAAAATACGAGGACAGCTATCCTTATTATATTACCGCTGTTTACTTTTTGGATAACCGTTATGATGATGTGATCAATTATGCCATCCCCATCATCAACAGAACGCATCAGCAGCATGAAACGGAAATGCTGCGCATTATAGGCGCTTCGTTTTTTGCGAAGGCTGATTATGATGACGCTGCGAAGTACTATAGCCGTTTTGAGGATGAAGACCAGGGCAAAACGCAAAGTACGCAGGATAGCTACCAGATCGGATATACCTATTATAAAATAGGCAATTACGACAGGGCCGCTATCGAGCTCGAAAAACTGGTTTCGCAAAGCGACGTTTACAGTCAGAACGGTAATTATACCCTTGGCGATGTATTCCTGAAACTGGGCAACAAACAAAGCGCCCGTAATGCGTTTTTACAGGCGTCGAAACTCAGCTTCGATCCGCGTTTGCAGGAAGACGGGCTTTATGAGTATGCCAAACTTTCCTATGAACTCGATTTTAATATTAATGCGCTAAATGCTACACGCCTCTACATCAAAACCTACCCACACTCGGGCAGGCAGGAAGAAATGAAGATTTTGTTGGGCGAGGAACTGCTCAATTCGCATGATTATAAGGAAGCGGTTGATATCCTGGAACCTATCCCAAATAAATCCGAAAGCACCCAGGAGGCTTACCAAAAAGTAACTTATTACCGTGGCCTGGAGTTTTATAACGAGCGTGCCTTTGAAAATGCTATTGGTATTTTCCTCAGGTCACTTAAATATCCTAATGACCCTAAAATTGCAGCCTTAACAACCTACTGGATGGCCGAGGCCATGTACGAGGTGCGCAAGTACGACGAATCGGTTGAAACCTTTGAAACATTTTTATATATGCCAGCGGCACAGGAAACTGATGTGTTTAATTATGCCAATTATGCGCTGGCCTACGCGGCATTCGGTGGTGAGAAATATAAAAAGGCGGCCAATTATTTTGAGAAGTTCCTGCGTGGTGAGGAAAAGGATACTGCCACAATGAACGATGCCGTTACCCGCCTGGCTGATTGTTATTTTGTGCTGAAGGACTACGGCACCGCGCTTGATTATTACAACCGAATTATTGAGCACCACAGTCCGGGTGAGGATTATGCACTGTTCCAGCGGGGTATTATACAGGGGTTACAGGGTTCGCAGGATGCCAAAATTGCTACGCTTACCAGTGTGCTCAACCAGTTCCCGAACTCAGATTATGCGGATGATGCATCATTTGAAATTGCTTACGCTTACTTTTTAAAGAACGATGGCACAACGGCAATGAGCGATATGCAAGCCATGATACAAAAATACCCGCACAGCAGCTATGTGCCGCGGGCATTGGTTACCATGGGGCTGATAGATTACAATGCTGGCGATGATACACTGGCGGTAAACTATTTTAAACAAGTGGTGCAGGATTATTCATCAACCGATGAGGCGAAACAGGCGCTTAAGCTGATCGAGAAGATATATACCGACAAGGGCGATGCGCAGGGCTTTATTAATTACGCCTCTACTACCGCTATCGGCAACTACACCAGCGCCCAGCAGGAAGATATTATGTTCACCGCTGCTAATAACCTGTACCTGCGGGGCGACTGGCAGGGAACGGTAGGCGCAGTGAATGCTTATTTCGATAAGTTCCCCGGCAAACCGATATATAATAAGCAGGCGCGGTTTATACGGGCCGAAAGTTTGGTGGCGTTGGGCAAGCCTAATGATGCCGTGCCGGATTACAACGTGATATTGAACGATTGGACGAGCGAGTACACCGAAAAATCGCTCGTTAGCATGGCGAAACTGTACATCGCCCAAAAGAAATATAACGATGCGGTGGTTTTCCTTAAAAAACTGGAAACAACCGCTGAATACAAGGAAGACTATACCTTCGCTATCAACAACCTGCTGCTCTGTTATTCGGAAATGCAGATGGCGGATGATGTGCTGCAATACGTGAAGGAGGTGCGTGAGAACGACAAAACATCGCAGGAAGACAAATTTAAAACCGGGCTTTATGCCGGCAAGGCCTACCTGCTGAAAGGCGATACTACCAGCGCGGTAAAAGAATTCGACTATACGATGGCCAACACTAAAACTGTTGCCGCAGCCGAAGCGAAATACAACCTGGCCAATATCGATTACCTGAAACACCGGTACAAAACATCGCAAAAAGCATGTTTTGAGCTGGTGAAGGATATGCCGAACTATGATTACTGGGTAGCAAAAACCTACATACTGCTTGCCGACGATTATACAGGGCTGAAAGACGCCTTCCAGGCCAAAGCAACGCTGCAAAGTATTATAGATAACTATAAAGGCGATGATGATATACTACCAACAGCGAAACAGAAACTGTACCTGCTCACAGGCCAGGCCCCACAGGTGGCAGCGCCTGACAGTACGCAGAACATGAAGCCTGATACATCAAAAACGGGCGGAAAACAATAAGGTAAAGCATTATTAAACAAAGACGAGCAATGAAACTGAAATATATATACACGCTGCTTAGCTTACTTTTGGTATTGTGCTTTGCCCCTGCTTACGCGCAAACCAAACATCCGAAAAAGAAGCCGGCGAAAAAGGCTGTTGTTAAGAAAGCCGCAAAAAAGCCTGCCCCGAAACCGGTTACCGCAACCCTTAAACAAAGAACGGCTGCTAAAAGGCTGGGGGATGCTGTAGCAAATGCCCACATCGATACTGTAAAAAGGCCAAATCAACCTGATACGGCCGCAGGCCTTTCGCAGGAGATTGTGATCACTACGGCTTATAAACCGGTATTGGCCGATGCGGTAAAGATCCGTCGCAACCCCGACCTGGAAGATAAAACGCCATTTAAAGCGCCTTTAAGCTATTCGCCGGTAGACAAAAGGCTGGAACTGAACAGCGATATCCGCCAGCTGGATGCAATGGCTATGCCTGCCGAGCGCGACTCGGTACCGCCAAATAATTTTGCGCGTGTAGGCTTAGGTAACTTAAAAACAACTTATGGCGAGGCTTATTTTGATAACGGCCGCGACCAGGCCCTGCAGGCCGGCGCTTTTATAAAGCATTTTGCCAACGAGGGCAGCCTGGACAAGCAGGACCAAAGCACAAACGAGATAAATGTGTTCGGCAAAAGCGTGGGCAATGTTAATTCTGTTAATGGAAACATCGATTACAAGTATAACAGCAATTATTTTTACGGGTACGATCAATCGGTTCCATCAACCTATGTCGATCCGGCTAAACAACACTTCAGCATAATAAGTGCGCAAGGCGAACTGCTCAAAAATTATATAGATACGCCTAATGACTTTACTTATGCGTTAAAACTAAAAGGCTATGCTTACAGCGATGCTTTCCAGGCGCGGGAAAACAACCTGGTGCTATCGGGCTTCCTTAATGAAACCATCCATCAATTTTATGCGGGACTTGCCGCCTCGGTTGATGTGGCGACTCAAAAAGACAGCCTTTACAACTATAACAATAGCCTGCTGCGCCTCAATCCGTACATTAAATTCCAGGGGGATAATTACAAGATCGATGCGGGCATTAACATTGTAGACCAGTTTGGCTTTAATACCGGTTTTAACATCTTCCCGGCTGCCAAGCTCGAATACCAGGTGATACCCAAATACGTGCGCCTGTTTGTTGAGGCCAAAGGCGATGTTAACCGCTCATCGATAATGGATTTTTCAACCACTAACCCGTTCATCGGGCAGGATATCCAGATTAAAAACTCAATTGATGAACTGGACGTAAGCGCCGGATTAAAAGGCACCTTGGCACCGGGCTTAGGCTTTAAAGGCTTTATATTCCGCGACCAGGTGAAATACCTGCCGTTGTTTGTAAGCGATTTTGGCCCGGCTGGCAACAAATTCCAGGTGATATATGATAATGGGCGTTCGCAAATTAACGGCTTCCATGGCGAATTGGATTATAAAGCCTCGGAAGATGTGGACATTTATGGGCAGATGGATGTTAAACAATATCAGTTGGCCCAACAAGCGCAACCCTGGAACCTGCCCAAGTTTAAGTTAACAGGCGGAGCCATATTGCATATCAGCCATAGCGTTGACATAACCAGCTCACTGGTGTTCCGTGGAACGACCGAAGATATTTCGTATGCGGAGGCGATGAACCCGGCTTTAAAGCAAACGCCGGTAATACTCAATTCATTTGCCGACCTGAATGGTGGCGTGGATTACAAAGCGGGTAAGCAATTTACCGTGTTTGTAAAAGTTAATAATATTTTAGACAGCCAAAATCAGCTTTGGCGCTATTATCCTGAGTACGGATTTAATATCTTTGGCGGCGTAGGTTATAGTTTTTAACTGGAGGCTGTATCAAAAGTAAAATGAAAAAGGACGATACGAAATTATATTTTGCGCTATAAAAACTCTGTGCCTCTCTGTGCCTTCTTTGTGACCTCTGTGGTAAAATTTAACCACAAAGGTCACTGAGATAGAAGCACAGGGAGCACTGAGACAAATATTATTTGGCAACCTTTTTGTAAAGTCGACTTTTGAGACAGCCTCTTTTAGCCTTTGATTTTTTGTAATTAACCGCTACTTTTAGCCGGATGGACGTAGCCTATTATTTAAGTGAATTATTAGGGCAGCTTGGCGAAGTAAATGTGCCGGGGCTGGGCTATTTTGTGCAAATACGCATAGAAGGCTATTACAGTACCGCCGATTCCACCTTCTATCCGCCAAAACACAGGGTGCAGTTCGATCAGCAAACTATTGATGACGATGATGATACGCTGGCGCAGTATATAGCAGATAAAAAGAATATCTCACTGGCTTCATCACGGTATTTTACCGAAAAATACATCAGCAACCTTAAACATGAGGCTATACTAAAGGATGTGCCACTGGCCGACTTAGGTTTTCTGTATATAGAAGGACCGACTATTACGTTTAAAGCAGCTGATGTAATGAGCAACGACCCGGCTGTTTTTGGTTATGCGCCCGTTCAGTTGAACAAAATGGAAGGGGCATCATTCATTCACCAGTTAGAATCGTACAGCCAGGTTACAAAAGAGCCGGAACAGTTGAAGTTGCCCGAACCCGATCCTGCTTATGAACTGCCGCCGGCAACACCGCTCACATACGAATCTGTCGCACAGGAAGCCGAGGCATATTATACGCCGCCGGAACCATCGTACACTCCGAAGCCAGAGCCGCCTTATGTACCACCTGTGTACGAATCCTATAAACCGCAGACGGAACCTTACATCCCACCTGTGCGCCCCGAGGAACAGGAAGAATTTGTTTTCCACGGCAAAACTTATGTACCGCCTGAACGCCGGAGTTACCGTTGGGTATGGATAACCTTACTGATTATAATAGCAGCAGGCGCATTAGGCATGTTGGCTATATATAAATTTCGCCCGGCATTATTCAAACAGTTGAGCGGCGTAATGCCTGAGCCGGTTGCGGTAAAAACGCCGCTGCGCCACGATTCGCTAAATACGACTCCTGTGCCGAAGAATGATACGACAAAAAAGGATACTACTAAAAAAGCGGATACTGTAATTAAAACAGCTGCTGCACCCGCGCAAAATTTAACAACCCCGGCAATTGACAGCACAAAAGTGCGTTATGAAGTGATAGGCGCGTCAGCTGCCTCACAAGCAGAGGCCGATAAGGATATTAAAAATTTTGTCAGCCTGGG
>Ga0302309_10000553_pt1 | contig 42327 bp, 39 predicted proteins | sample III_Palsa_N1_1_FD_200453 | JGI IMG/M metagenome (GOLD analysis project Ga0302309, IMG submission 200453) | Peat permafrost microbial communities from Stordalen Mire near Abisko, Sweden - III_Palsa_N1_1 | ecosystem: Environmental > Terrestrial > Soil > Palsa > Peat permafrost | place: Sweden...
TCAATATACAACGGCGCGGTTGATAATGCCAGCGGTGTTGCCGCTGTACTGGCCGTAGCCAAAGCATTTACACAAACCAACCCCAGGCCGCAGCGCAGCATTGTGTTTTTATCAGTAACCGGCGAGGAACAGGGCTTATTGGGATCAGAATATTACGCTACACACCCTATTTACCCGCTTAATAAAACGGTGGCCAATTTAAATATGGATGCCTTAGGGTTTTACGGCCCTACCAACGATATTGCCATTACCGGTAAAGGCCAAAATGATGTGGAAGATTACGTAACTGCCGAAGCCGCGAAAAACGGCTGGCATACCATCGGCGATAAAAAACCGGGTGCGGGCGGCTATTACCGGTCGGATCATTTTAATTTTGCCAAAGTTGGCGTTCCTGCCGTAGATATTAATAATGGCGAAGAAAGCATAGCGCACCCCGGCGATTGGGGCAAAAAACAGGCGGATGATTATAACGACAACCATTATCACCAGCCATCAGACAACTATTCGCCCGCAATGGACGCAACCGGCATGGCGCAAATTGCCAATATCCTATTTAACGTTGGCTATAAACTAAGTAATGAAACAACCTTCCCGGGATGGAAACCCAAATCGGAATTTAAGGCGGTAAGGGACGGGATGATGGGGTCCCGATAGCTATCGGGATGATGTGCGGATGTGCAAATATGTCCCGCATGTGCGGGATGCAGATGAAAAATTAGATTTGACAACTTTTTAAAAGTTGTCAAATCTGTTGCCCAGGAAACGCATCTTTATAAAAATTAAAAATTTATACTAAATTGCGCTATTAACTGACCCTATATTGATTATTATATGAAAAAAATCCTTACCCTAATTTTAGTAATCTCCAGCTCTTATTGCTTCGCGCAAAAGCTGGATAAATTAACTGTTGAAAAAATTATGCGCGACCAGAAATGGATCGGCACCTCGCCTACCGCTGTAAGCTGGAGCGCAGACAGCAAAAAAATATTTTTTACCTGGAATGCCGAAAACAAAGGCCGCGACCAGCAATATTTTATCACTACCGAGGATACTAAACCCAAAATAGCCACCGCGGATGACCGCCGTGTGGCCAACCCTGTGGTAGCAGGTGCATGGAACCATAAGCATACCGAGCAACTGGTAGAAAAGAACGGCGATATTTATATTTTGGACGATAAGACAAAAAAAGAAAGGCAGCTAACCGCTACGCTTGACAGGGAGAGCAACGCGTTTTTCAGCGCGGATGACAGCAAAGTGATCTATCTTAAAGGTGAAAACTACTACGCCGTTACTTTAGCAGGCGGCTTAACTGCACAGTTAACCAACTTTACGCATCCTGTTGCAAGCGCGGCAACACCGGCACCTGTATTAGCAGCCGGTGGCGCAGGCCGCGGCGGCGCAGGTGGTCGCGGTGGTGGGCAAGGCGGTGGCCAGGGTGGCGGCGGAGCGCGTGGTGGCGCAGGCGGACGCGGCGGGGCAGCCCAGGTTGGCGGCAACGAACAGGAAGTTTGGCTGCATGACCAGGAAATGAGTTTGTTTGACGTACTAAAAGATCGCGCAAGCGCCGACAGGCAACCCGTAGCAGGCGGTGGCGGTCGTGGTGGCGGCGGTGGTCGTGGTGCAGGTGGCCCTGGTGGACGGGGTGGTGCAGGTGGCGGCGGTCAAGCCAAAACTATGACTGAATTATCAAGCGGAGACAGAACGCTTGGCGGCATTGTAGTTAGCCCCGACGCGCGTTTTGTAACCTATCGCTTAACCAAAGCTGCAGAGCCGGCTAAAATAACCATTGTGCCAAGTTTTGTAACAACCAGTGGTTTTACCGAAGAAATTCAAAACCGCACAAAGGTTGGCGCGCCACAATCTTCTTCCGAGTCATTTATTTATGATGTGCAGCGCGATACCATGTATCGCATCGCATTAAGTACTATTCCGGGTATTAAGGATATCCCTTCTTATATGAAGGATTATCCTGAGCAATTAGAAGCAAAGAAAAAGTTAAATGAAGACCGTAAGGTAACTATACAGGGCCCTTTTTGGAGCGAAGATGGGAAGAATGCCGTGGTAAATATTACCGCGCAGGATTATAAGGACCGCTGGATAATGAAACTTGACCCCGTAACAGGCAATTTAAGCTTGCTTGACCGTCAGCATGATGATGCCTGGATAGGCGGAACAGGTGGCGGAGGCGGCGGTGGTGGCCGCGGCGGCAATGCCGAAGGTACCTGGCTGGATGATAACCACTACTATTACCAGAGTGAATCAAGCGGTTATACGCATATTTATGTGGTTGATGTGCCCACCGGCGAAAAGAAACAATTGACCAGCGGTAAATGGGAAGTATCGGCCCTGCATTTATCTGCCGATAAAAAAACCTTTTATTTCAAAGCCAACATGGAGCATCCGGGTAATTATGATTATTACCGTATGCCGGTAACCGGTGGTGCGCCGGTTAAATTAACCAGCATGAAGGGTACTAACGACGTAGAATTGTCTCCGGATGAAAAATGGCTGGCTATCACTTATTCTAACTTTACCACACCGTTTGATTTATACCTGCAGCCCAACAAGCCTGGTGCAAAAGCCGTACAGGTAACCAGCACCGCAACCGAAGAATACAAATCATACCCTTGGCGGTCGCCAGAGATGTTCACAATTAAAAACCGCGATGGTGTTGATATTTACGCCCAGGTTTATACACCTAAAAATCCCGCGCCTTCGCATCCTGCGGTGATATTTGTACACGGCGCCGGTTATTTGCAGGATATCGTGGACCAATGGAGCCATTATTTCCGCGAACACATGTTCAATAACCTGCTGGCCGATGAAGGTTACACGGTAATGGAAGTGGATTATACCGGCAGCGCGGGCTATGGCCGTGATATCCGTACCGGCATTTATCGCCACATGGGTGGTAAGGATTTGAACGATAACGTAGATGCGGCTAAATACCTGGTTGAAAAATATGGCGTTAACCCTAAAAACATTGGTATCTACGGTGGCTCATACGGAGGGTTTCTGACATTGATGGCCATGTTTACGGCTCCCGATGTATTTTCTTCGGGTGCCGGGTTACGTTCTGTTACCAACTGGGCAAATTATAATCATGGCTACACCGCCAATATTTTGAACAACCCGTATGATGACCCGAATGCTTATAAAATAAGTTCGCCTATCTATTTCGCATCAGGTTTAAAAGGCAATTTGCTGATGTTGCATGGTATGGTTGACCAAAACGTAAATTTCCAGGACATTGTGGAGTTAACCCAGCGGTTGATCGAATTGCACAAAGACAACTGGTCGCTGGCGCCGTATCCAATGGAAGACCACGACTTTATAGAGCCAAGTAGCTGGACGGATGAATACAAGAGAATACATAAGCTGTTTGAAGAGACATTGAAGAAGTGACACTCTTGGCAAACTTCCGAAGTTTTGAAATCTTCGGAAGTTTTAGTTAACGGACATTTTATTTATGGATATAAAAAAAGTAAACCTTTGGGTTGCTGGCAGCGCATTGATCATAGCGGGTTCTCTTTTAATATATCTTGAAAATTATAAAAATAGCGATTGGGTTATTGTGCCTTCAGGTATATCAATTCTTATTGGCTGGTTAATACTTTTTGGCAAAACAACGAAAAACACATTAGAAGATTCTAAAAATGTCTTGTTTGCGGAGAACAAAAGCCGTTGGTTTAAGCAGCGGTTTATTCGTATAGCATCGGGTTTAACACTACTTACAATATTAGTATGTAACGGTTTATTGATAATTCACCTTGCAAACAACAGGCAGAACGACATTTTGCAAAATCAACCGACGAAGACAACCATTGCTACTATAAGTGAGATCATAGAACGAACAACATGGGGCCGGTATGGCGGCACACGAACTAACTATTATGCTATATTTGAATATACCGCCGATAATTAACAAATTGAACATCGTGTTGATGAGAATGATTTTGATTATATTGAGGGAGAAAAATATAAAATCAAATATTCCGTTGAATATCCTGATATGTTTTTGATCCTGGAAAAAGAGAAATAAATTAGGTCGTTTAGTATAATATCCCATGTCAAACATCAACCTCATCATCGAAGAACGCCCGCGTAATATCGGCAACTTTATGGTTGGCCGCTTATTGCCTTTTCACGGAAAGCGGATGGTTGGCCCGTTTATATTTATCGATCATATGGGGCCAGAAGATATGCAGCCCGGGCAAAACCTGGACATCGGTCCGCACCCGCATATCGGCCTGTCAACATTAACCTTTTTGTTTGAAGGCAATGTGATGCATAAGGATAGCCTCGGAACTGAAGTTGAGATCAAGCCCGGACAGGTTAACTGGATGACAGCCGGCAGCGGCATTGTACATTCTGAAAGGACACCCGCTTACCTGCGTGATAAGGCAAAGGCAATACACGGCCTGCAAATATGGGTGGCGCTGCCGAAGGAACTGGAAGAAATGCCACCCTCCTTTTTTCATGCCGATGCAGAAGATCTTCCGCAATGGGAAACAGATGGTGTTACTTATAAACTGATCGCAGGCTCAATTATGGGGCATACATCGCCTGTTCCGGTTTTTAGTCCGCTTTATTTTTTAGAGCTTAAAAGTAAAGAACGGAAAACCGTTAAGATAGGACACGAACTTTATGGCGAGGCAGGCTTATATATTCTGCAAGGCAGCATTGAAAGTGAAGGGACCACTTTTGGGCCGAAAGAATTACTGGTAGCAAAAGACAACAGCCTTTGTGAATTTACCTTAAACCCCGATACTACCATTTATTTTTTTGGCGGTGAGCCTTTTCCCGAAGAACGGCATATCTACTGGAATTTTGTGGCATCAACCTATGAGCGCATTGAGCAGGCCAAGCAAATGTGGCGCGAACAACAATTTTTTCCTGTTCCCGGCGAAACAGGTTTTATTCCCCTGCCACCTGAAAACGATCATTTGAGGCAGCGCGTTTAATTATCGCTGCATTCCGATATAAATTTGAACTTTCGGTCATCACGAATTTCCCTACCTTTGACCCAATGAGCAGGGGGAAATCCAATAACCAATTTTTCGAAGACGTTACCATAATTGATATTGCCGAAGAGGGTAAGGGCGTAGGCAAGGCGGATGATTTTGTACTGTTTGTAGAGAAAGCCGTGCCCGGCGATATAGCAGATGTGCAGGTTTACCGCAGCAAGAAAAACTTTGGCGAGGCAAAGATCGTAACGCTAAAACAAGCCAGCGCATACCGAACCGAACCTTTCTGCGAGCATTTTGGCACCTGCGGCGGCTGTAAATGGCAGCACATGACCTATGAGTCCCAGCTGCAGTTTAAACAAAAAACGGTCGCCGACGCGTTAACACGCCTGGCAAAAATTGATGTTTCAGGGATTCTGCCCATAATAGCCTCGCCAGCCGACAGGTATTACCGTAACAAACTGGAGTTTACCTTTAGCAATAAACGCTGGCTGTATGACGGTGAAAACCGCGACGATGAAGCTTTGGACATGAACGCCCTGGGTTTTCATATCCCCGGTCGTTTTGATAAGATACTGGACGTGCACCATTGTTACCTGCAGGCCGATCCATCCAACGATATCCGCAACCGGGTGGATGTATTTGCCAAACAAAACGGTATTACCTATTACGACCTCCGCGCGCATACCGGCGCGGTGCGTAACCTGGTTATCCGCACATCAAGCACGGGTGAGCTGATGGTTATTGTAGTGTTTGCTTACCCGGCAGAAAGTGATGTGGACAAACTGATGGGTTTTGTTGAAGCAGGGTTTCCGCAAATAACCTCGCTGCTGTATATCATCAATGAAAAGAAGAACGATACTATTTTTGATCAGGAAGTAATAGCCTGGAACGGCCCCGAATATATTCATGAGGAAATGAACGGCATCCGCTTCCGCATCGGGCCGAAATCATTTTACCAAACCAATAGCATACAAGCCCTGCGCCTGTACGAAATAGCCCGCGACTTTGCCGATTTTAAGGGCGATGAACTGGTTTACGACCTTTACACCGGTGCCGGAACAATTGCCAATTTTGTGGCTGCCCATGTGCGCGAGGTTGTGGGTGTAGAATATGTGCCCAGCGCCATTGAGGACGCGAAGATAAACAGTGCTATTAATAACATCACCAATACCAAATTTTATGCGGGCGATATGAAGGATGTACTGTCGGCTGGTTTTGTGGCCGAACATGGCAAGCCGGATGTGATCATTACCGATCCGCCCCGCGCGGGTATGCACCCGGATGTGGTAGCAAGACTGATGGAAATTGAAGCCCCCAAAATTGTATATGTAAGCTGCAACGCCGCCACCCAGGCCCGCGACCTGCTGGTACTAAAAGAAAAATACGATACGGTAAAAATTCAGCCGGTAGATATGTTCCCGCATACGCAGCATGTGGAAAATGTAGTTTTGCTGGTGATGAAGCCGTAGATCGGTATTTTTATTCCTCAATTAAATTCCTAAATTTGTATAGGTTAATACAGTAATTATGGAAAGAATAGTTTTAGAGGTTGATGACAAGGTTGCAAAAAATTGGAGATATTCTTCCGAAACTAAACGACAGGAAGTAAACAACACTATAAATAAAATGCTGCAAATTGCCTTTGACCGCAAGAAAGACACCGATTTTATTCAGTTTGTTAAGGAAGTTCAGGATAAAGCCGCTGAACGTGGGCTTACGGAAGATATATTGAATGATATATTAAATGACCCTGAATAAAAGATTTATTATTGATACCAATAATTTAATTAGTGGCCTGCTAATTAAAAATTCTACCACCTTTAAAGCAATGGAAAATGCCCGAAATTTGGGCGAACTATTGTTTTCAGAAGAAACGTTTCTTGAATTTGAATTAGTGCTTCTCCGCAAAAAATTTGACCGGTACTTTTCAAAAGATGAAAGATTGCAAATAATTGAACGGTTTTATGAAGAGGCAACTTTTATCACGGTTAATTCTGCTTTACAGGTATGCCGCGATCCAAAGGATGATAAATTTCTCAATTTAGCTATCGATGCCAATGCTTATTGTATTATCACAGGAGATAAAGACCTTCTTGTTCTTCACCCATTTCATGACATACCTATGCTGTCACCGTTTGATTTCTTAACTACCATCCAATAAACTTTTTTACCTTTCACCCACTAATCACTATCTTTGCCCCTCATTTAACACTGTTTGCAGCAGTATCAATGATTATGATGAAATACAATACACTACTCTATTATTGTTATTCAACAATAGCAGATGCGGAGCAATTTGCTGCCGATCATTTAAAATTTTGTAAAGAGCTGGGGCTGACGGGGCGCATTATTGTGGCTACCGAGGGGCTTAACGGCACCGTATCGGGTACTGCGGAATCATGTAAAACTTATATGGAGACCCTGCATGCCGACCGGCGTTTTGCAGCTATTGATTTTAAAGTGGATGAGGTAGATACGCCCTCATTTATAAAAATGCACGTACGCTATAAGTCAGAAATTGTTCACTCCGGCCTGCGCGATCCAAAAATGATCGATCCCCAAAAACAAACCGGCAAACATTTAGAACCAAAGGAGTTTTTTAAAATGAAAGACCGCGAAGATGTATTGATATTGGACGTGCGTTCCAACTACGAACACTCATTAGGGAAATTTAAAAACGCTTTGACACTGGATATTGAAAACTTTAGGGATTTCCCTGCAATGATCAATGAACTGGCACAATACAAGGACAAAAAGATACTTACCTATTGCACGGGCGGCATCAAATGCGAAAAGGCATCAGCGCTATTATTACACGAAGGATTTAAAGATGTTTACCAACTGCACGGCGGTATCATAAAATACGGCAAGGAAGCAGGCGGGCAGGATTTTGAGGGGAAATGCTATGTTTTTGATAACCGTTTATCGGTTGACGTAAATAGCGTAAACCCGGTTGTAATATCCACCTGTTACAACTGCGGCGCTACAACCCATAAAATGATCAACTGTGCCAACCCCGAATGTAATGAGCATTTTACCCAATGCGATGCCTGCGGCGAAAAAATGGACGGCTGCTGCAGCGATGCCTGCCAGGCTCATCCCCGCAAACGGGTTTATGATGGCACGGGTTATTATGTTAAGGTGCCGCAGCCGGTTAATGTGAATAAAAAGGTGATGGCTTGACCGAAAAGAACCGGAAAGATTTGACAACTTTTTAAAAGTTGTCAAATCTAAACCCACATATTACCCCACCAACTCCATCATCCTCAAAATACTATCCACATATTCGCGGTTATTAGCTAATCGCGGCACCTTATGCTGACCGCCTAACTTGCCTTTTTCTTTTAGCCAGTTATAAAAAGTGCCTTTTGGCGCTTTGCGGACAATCGGCCTACGCAATGCCATATCTTTAAACCGTTTGGCATCATAGTCGGAATTTATGCGGCGCAGGGTTTCGTCCAGCAGGTCGACAAAGCGTTCAAACTCGGCAGGCTTTTTTTCAAATTCTATTATCCATTCATGGGCGCCGTTTTCATTACCGTCAAAATATATTGGGGCAGCGGTATAATCCCTGATGATGGCACCGGTTTGCTGGCAGGCTTCGTCTAGTGCCCGTTCGGCATTATCAATGATCAACTCCTCGCCAAAGGCATTTATAAAATGTTTGGTGCGCCCGGTAATTTGTATTCGGAAAGGCGATAGCGAAGTAAAACGTATCGTATCGCCAATTAAATAACGCCAAAGCCCGGCATTGGTACTGATAATAAGCGCGTAGTTTTTGTCTAATTCCACCTCATCCAGCGTTAAAGTCGTTGGGTTTTCGTCATGCAGATTTTCGACAGGTAAAAACTCGTAAAAAATACCATAATCCAGCATCAGCAGCATATCGCCGCTGTTGTCGGTATCCTGTATCCCAAAAAATCCTTCGGAGGCGTTGTAGGTTTCCAGGTAGTACATGCTATCGCTAGGAATCAGTTTTTTAAACTGCTCGCGATAGGGCGTAAAGTTAACGGCACCATGAAAGTATAATTCCATGTTTGGCCAAACCTCCAGTATGTTTTTTTTGCCGGTTATTTCCAGTACGCGTTTTAACAATAAAATATTCCACGTGGGCACGCCGCCCAGGCTGGTTACGTTAACGTCTTTGGTTGCCATTGCCACCTTCTCTATCTTCTCCTCGAAGTTTTCCATGAGGGTAATATCAAGGTTGGGTGTACGGCTAAACTCAGCCCATAGCGGCAGGTTTTTCATAATTACAGCCGAGAGGTCGCCAAAAGAGGTATCCGCATTTAATGAGCTGATCTGGTGGCTGCCGCCCAGCGTTAATATCTTCCCGGTAAACATGCGGGTATTGGGGCGGTTATTAAAATAGATGGTAAGCAGGTCTTTACCGCCCTTAAAGTGACATTCCTCTAACGCTTCATCGCTAACGGGAATAAATTTACTGCGGTCGTTAGTAGTGCCCGACGATTTGGCAAACCAGCGGATCTCTGACGGCCACAGCACATTCTTTTCGCCTTTGAGCATCCGCTCAATGTAGGGTTTTAGCGTATCGTAGTTTTGCAGGGGTACGCGCTGTTTAAATTCATGCAGGGTTGTTATGCTTTTGTAACCATATTTTTTGCCCCATTCTGTATTACCGGCAAGGCCTATCAATTGTTCAAACCATTCTTCCTGCACCTCGTTGGGGTACTTCATAAAAAGCGCTATCTGGTGGGTACGCTTTTTCATGAACCAGGTAAAAACCGAGTTAAAAATGGTCATAGGCTATTATATTTTTAATATAAAGAGCGGTGTCAGTCTGAGGTTCTCGAAGACTATGCGGGCAAAGGCCTTTACGCGCATGCTTCGAGTGCCTCAGCATGACAACCATATACGATTATCATTTATCATGGCGCAAATGTTTTTCGTTTCAGCACAAAGTTGGCACCCAGGTAAACCTTGCGCACCATTTCATTTTCGGCCAAAATTTCGGGCACGCCCGACTCTAATATCTTTCCCTCGAACAGCAAATAAGCGCGGTCTGTTATCGAAAGCGTTTCCTGCACGTTATGGTCCGTTATTAATATGCCGATATTACGGTGGCGCAGTTTGGCTACCATGGCCTGTATCTCTTCAACCGCTATCGGGTCGACACCCGCGAACGGCTCATCCAACAAAATAAAATTAGGCTCGGCAGCTAAAGCCCGTGCAATTTCGGTACGGCGGCGTTCACCGCCCGATAGCAGGTCGCCGCGGTTACGGCGTACTTTATGCAGGCTAAACTCGTCTATTAGCGTTTCCAGTTTTTCTTCCTGTTGCACTTTGTTCATGTTGCCCATTTCCAGCACAGCTTTAATATTATCTTCAACCGAAAGTTTGCGGAAAACCGAAGCCTCCTGCGCCAGGTAGCCAATCCCCTTTTGCGCCCGGCGGTACATTGGCGCGCCGGTAATATCCTCGTCATCCAAAAATATCTTGCCCTCGTTGGGTTTTATCAACCCCACTATCATATAAAATGAGGTGGTTTTCCCCGCGCCGTTAGGCCCCAGCAAACCTACGATCTCGCCCTGCGAAACATCGAACGAAACATCGTTTACAACTGCCCGCTGCTTATATTTTTTTAATAAATTTTCTGCTCTTAAAATCATTTTTTTAGTCTTGAGTTCTGAGTCTTGAGTTCTGAGTCTTATCTTAAACCATTAATGACTTAAGACTATTGACTCATGACTCAAACCTTATCCCTTTTATATTTAACTGTACCGATCTTCTCTCTTTCCAGATATTCTCTTCAATAGTATAACAAATGTCAAAAGGTACATCTTTTTTTATTTGTTCCATGTATTCGCCCTGGTTAAACGCGATGCAGGCAAACGCGGGCGAACCCTGCTGCATTACCGCCATCTTCAAATGGTTTTCGCCCACCAAACCCGGATAACCGCTAACATACACATTTTTGGTCAGGAATACCGGCGACATATTACCGGGCCCAAACGGCGCGAACTGGTTCAATATCCTGAAAAATTTCGACTCTATTTGGTCTAAACGCAATTCCGCGTCAATTTGTATTTGCTGTATCAATTGTTCGGCAGTAATGCTGGCGCTTACTACTTCTTCAAACCGGTCGATAAATTTATCTACATTTTCGGGGTGCATTGTTAAACCGGCGGCATATTTATGCCCGCCAAATTGTATCAGCAGGTCACTGCAACCGCATAAAGCCTCGTAAAGGTCATATCCCAAAACCGACCGTGCCGAGCCTGCCACATGCCCGTTTGAGCGGGTAAGAACTACGGTTGGCCGGTAATATTTTTCGGTTAGGCGGGAGGCTACAATACCAATAACGCCTTTATGCCATTCTTCATTAAACACTACTGTTGATTTCCGGCTTATCAACACTTCGTTATTATCTATTATGCTTAAAGCCTCGTCCGTAATTTTAACATCGTGGCCTTTGCGTTCGGTATTTTTCAGGTTGATGAGTTCGCCTTTTATTTGCGCTTCTTCTTCCGTACCGGCAATCAGCAATTCAACCGCATGTTTGGCATCGTCAATACGGCCGGCGGCATTAATGCGGGGGCCTAATAAAAACACAACATCAGATATGGTATAGTTAGTAGATTTTCCCGCAACTTCCATTAGTTTTTTTATGCCGATAGATGGGTCGGTATTGATTTTTTGAAGTCCATAATAGGCCAGTATACGGTTCTCGCCGGTTATCGGCACAATATCGCAGGCTATGCTAACAGCCGCCAAATCAAAATAACAGCTCACTTCCTCAAAGGGAATATCATTTTTTTCGGCATAAGCCTGTACCAGTTTTAAGCCGATACCGCAACCGGAAAGTTCTTTATAAGGATAAGCGCAATCCGCACGTTTGGGGTCGAGTACAGCGATGGCATCCGGCAAGTCAATACCCGGTGTATGGTGATCGCAAATAATAAAATCAACGCCTCTTTCATTGGCGTAAGCAATTTTATCAACCGATTTTATGCCGCAATCCACCGCGATGATGAGCGTAAAACCATATTCGGCAGCATAGTCAATGCCTTGGGTAGATATCCCGTAACCCTCTTTATACCTGTCGGGAATATAATATTCAATATTGGTATGGTATTTCTTAAAAAAGCTGTAAACTACAGCAACAGCGGTAGTGCCATCCACATCATAATCGCCATAGATCAGTATTTTTTCTTCGGATTGAATAGCCGTCTCAATCCTCAAGACCGCCTTTTCCATATCCTGCATTAAAAAGGGATCATGCAGCAACAGCGGATCGGGGCGAAAAAAACCGCGCGCCTCATCGTAGGTATTTATATCTCTGTGGATGAGCAGCGTACTCAAAATTGGGTCAATATTTAAAATGCCGGCTAAGTTATTTACTACAGCTGCATCCGGCACTTCTCGTATCGTCCACCGTTTATTCATATCTTTGTCGCTTAAAACAGTAAATATACTTATTGCGTTATTACAACGGATAAATTATCCAAAACAAATATATAATGAACATTTTCACCTTGGGCGAAGGCTCTTACTCCGTTGATGCTACTAAAAAATTCATTCCCTTTGACCCCCAAACCGATAACTTTAGAGAACGCCCCGGTTCATTATTTATTCACGTAAATCCATTCCTGGTAAAAACTGCTAACGATCTCATTCTTTTTGATACCGGCCTGGGCTATAAAGATACCCGCGACGAATTGTACCTGCACCAGCATATCCGCGATACGGGCTTTGAGCCGGAAGATGTTACACTGGTATTAATGTCGCATTTGCATTATGACCATTCGGGCGGGTTGGTGATTGAACGCAATGGGAAATTAGAACCGAGCTTTCCGCAAGCTACGCATGTAATACAGCGTGGTGAATGGGAATTTGGCCTTACCGGCAAATCATCCTCCTATCATAAAGAAATATTTGAGGCATTGCAGGATAAGGTTAAAATAGACCTTGTTGATGGCAGCGGCGAATACAAACCGGGAATAACCTACGAACTTACCGGCGCGCACTGCCCTTTTCACCAGGTATTCCGGATAAACGACAATGACGAAAAATGCTTTTTTGGCGGCGATGTATTACCCGAACCGGAGCAACTGATACGAAAATTTATAGCTAAATATGATTATGATGGCCGCAAGGCTATGGAATTGCGGACAGATTTTGGTATGAAAGCGGCAGTAGAGGGTTGGACCTGTTTATTTTACCATGCAAAATCAACTACGGTAGCAAATATTACCTATAATGGTGAGCATTTTGGTATTGTGCCGGTTTAGTTTTGCATTGCGTCATTGTTTATCTGCACGGTTGAATAAGAAATAAACTTTTATATTTGGCTATGCCTAAAACTAAACAGCCTGTTACCGGGAAATACATTGACCCCTTAGTTGACTTTGCCTTTAAGAAAATATTCGGCAGTGAACCGAACAAAGATTTACTGATCGCATTTTTAAATGAGGTGTTCCGTGGCCGCAAGCTCATTGTTGATTTGGTTTACAATAAGAATGAACATCCCGGTGATATACAAGACGAGGGCGCTGCCATATTTGATTTGATCTGTACAGGGGACAATGGCGAACGCTTTTTGATTGAAGTACAACGTGCAAGGCAAGGCTATTTTAAAGAAAGGGCTTTGTTTTATACTTCCCGAGTTATCAGCGACCAGGCACCAAAAGGTAAACGGAGTGACTGGGGATATAACCTGACTGAAGTATATTTGATTGCCCTGTTGGAAGACTTTACATTGGAAGATAGTCCCGCACATACCTATTTGCATGATATTTGCCTGTGTAATAGAGATACCGGTGAAATATTTTACGATAAACTGGGTTATACTTATATAGAATTAAGTAAATTTGTAAAGGCGGATACCGAACTGGAAACCGATTTGGACAAATGGTTATATTTTCTAAAAAATATGCCAAGAATGGATAGGCTACCGGTTTACTTACGGAAACCGATATTTGAAAAATTATTCAGTATTGCTGAATATACTAATTTGACAAAGGAGGAAAAAACCATGTACGATAGCACCTTAAAACGAAAATGGGACAATAAGAATGTGCTGGACTATGCAATTAAAGAAGGCATGGAAAAAGGCATGGAAAAAGGCATGGAAAAAGGCATGAAAAAGGGGCGTGAAGAAGAGCAAGTTAAAGTAATTAAAAATCTTATCCTTCAGTTAGGCTTATCTGATGAGCAGGCTGCCGGTATTGCTGAAGTATCTATAGACTTGGTTAAAAAAATCAGGGCTAATTTAAATTGCTAAACTTTCCACTGAAAAATGGAAAGGCTTCAACAGCAATTTGATGGCAATATCAAAATGAAAAATTTGGATTGTAAACATTTAGTTTTGCACCTGGTCTTCCAGCATTTCTTTGATCTTCTCTACACTTAATGGCTTCGATACAAAGTTGCGTACCAACGGGTAAGAACGCGCCTTACTGATATCATTACTAAAAACAGAGGATGAAATTATGTATATCTTGCTTTTTCCAAGCGGATCAATATGCAGACGTTTGTATTCATCTAAAAACTCCCAGCCATTCATAATAGGCATATTGATATCCAGCAAAATATAGTCGGGCAGCTTGTTCGGATCTTCCTTTTGTATTTCTGAAAGCTCATCTATCGCGAACCGGCCATTAAGGCATGCTTTAATATCCGCGTTATCAACGGCCTTCTTAATTAATTTAATGGAAATGAAATTATTGATTTCATCATCATCAACTAATAAAATACTAATAGGGTGAGTTTGGCTATTCATATAAGTGCTTTATACGGGGCTTTAAATTAAAAAGTTGTATTCCTATTAGTTGTAATTTGTAAATATAATCGATTGCGATTAATTTTCAAGATTATAAAAAATAATTGACTAATTTATATTAGAATTCATAATCATGCTCAACAAGACAAATTCGTACTTTATATCGCTCATACCATTTTTCGCGCCCGTATTGCTGAGCCTGCAAATGTTGGGTATTAGCTTTCCAGTTTTTAATGGCCGCCATCGATTTCCAATATGAAACTGTTATACCTATTCCATCTCTTGCCGACTCCACACCTAAAAATCCTTCCTGCTGTGATGCCAAAGTAATCATTTCATCCGACATTGCACTATATCCATTATCGCCATCAGTTCGCAATGAGGTGAAAATAACGGCGTAATAGGGAGTTTGCGGTGTTTTGGCGATCATTTGGTAGTGTAAATATAACAGGTTCGTATCAGATAACCAACTGCCGCAAATATAGCTGTATGGTATTCTCCAATCCATAATATAACGCATCACTAATTAAAGCGTGGCCAATGCTTACTTCCTGCAGGCCGGGGATATTTTGGGCAAAGTATTTTAAATTTTGCAGGTCGAGGTCGTGGCCTGCATTGATACCGAGGCCGTTTTGCTGCGCCGTTTCTGCTGCCGCGATGTAAGGCGCAATGGCTTTTTCTTTACCATTATGATAATGATGCGCGTAAGCTTCGGTATACAATTCAATACGGTCAGTACCTATTTTGGCCGCGCCTTCAACCATTTTTATTACCGGGTCGACAAATATTGAAACACGGATGCCTGTAGATTTGAATACAGATATCATATCAGTTAAATAATGTTCATTTTCTACCGTATCCCAGCCGTGATTGGAGGTAATTTGTCCTAACACATCGGGCACGAGGGTTACCTGTTCGGGCTTGTTGGCTAATACCACGTCAATAAACTTTTGTTCGCGGCAATTGCCTTCGATGTTAAATTCGGTGGTCACTATTTTCTTTAGCTCAAACACATCATTGTATCGGATATGCCGTTCGTCGGGTCGCGGATGCACGGTTATGCCCTGCGCGCCAAAACGCTCACAATCTTTGGCAACCTGCACCAGGTCGGGGTTATTGCCGCCGCGTGAGTTGCGCAGGGTGGCTATTTTATTTATATTTACGGATAAGCGGGTCATGTTGATTTCGGATGTTCGATTTCGAATTTAGTATTGATATGTTTGTGTTTAATATTTTGATATAACAATCAAAAACAAATCAAAATGTTCTGTTGTCGGCAAAATTACATGAAACAACTATTAAAATACCTTTCATTAGTTTTTTTATTAACAGGCCAGGTTATTATAGCTACAGCACAAGGCGAATATCTAAAAATACAACACTACCGGGTTTACCTTGGTATAGCCGACGACCAGCAACAAGATTGGATAATACTTCGGAAATTTGACAACGCGGATAAAACTTATTTGTTGCTGGTAAACCCGCAAACACTCGAGACCAAAACAGATGAAGCAAATCTTTACCATGTTAAGCCTGTAACTATGGCAGAAATACGCCTGTTTTTTAAAAATACGCCCTATGTAAAGGCGCTGAAACAGGCCGAAAAACAATCGGGTGCATTACAGAATGCGGGGATAAAAAGCGGTTCATTAAAAGAAACAGGTATTACCCTCACTGCCGATCTTTGCCCATCGCATAAGCCGCTCGACAGGCGGATATTTACTGCTATTGATTCCGAATTTAAAAATGTGAAACATCCTGCACAAATTGCATTATCTGTTTCGGGTGTTTGGATGCAAAAACATAATGAAGACCTGGCGTGGCTTAAACAGCTACAGCGGGACAGTGAAATAAACATTATATGGATAAACCATTCTTTCAATCATCATGTAAGCCCGACCGCGCCCCTAAACAAAAACTTTCTGTTAGAACCCGGCACGAATATTAATTATGAAGTGCTGGAAACCGAAAAGCTTATGCTAAAAAACGGCTTGCTGCCATCAGTATTTTTCCGTTTTCCCGGTTTGGTATCCAGCAAAAAGCTGGTTTACCGCATTATCGGTTTTGGCCTGGTATCCATAGGCACCGACGCATGGCTGGCAAAAGGACAACAGCCACAGGCGGGCAGTATTGTATTGATACACGCTAATGGTAATGAGTCTGTTGGTGTGAAGGATTTTTTAAAGCTGCTTGAGTCAAAAAGCGGTGATATCGCCAATAAACAATGGTCGTTGTATGATTTACGCCAAAGTTTGAGCGAGGAATTTGGGGATTCAAATTAAATTATTCCAACTATTTTCATTTATCGGTGTTTGTTCTTAATACCTATCAAATAAACACTTAATGAAAAGCAAATTCCTGCTATATATATTTATTGCAATGCTGGCTACGTCAGCCTGTAAAAGCAAAACAAGCAGTGGCGCAGCCGACAGCACAACCACAGTAAAACCCAACGGCCCCCCGCCCGCATGGGCACCGGATATGAAGCCCGAAATGCAGGCCGTTGTTGAAAAGTTGCAAAGCTATGGCGACCAGCCCATCGAAACCCTCGGCGTGGGCCACGCCCGTAAAAACCATACCCCCGCAGACGCTGTTAGGTACCTGATGAAGCAACATCATATACCCGTGCCGGTATATAATGTGGATACTTCGGGTATAGATATTCCTGCTGCCTGGGGTAAGGTTCATTTACGTGTTTATACACCTAAATCGGGCAAAGCGCCATTCCCTGTGATTGTTTATTATCATGGCGGCGGGTTCGTTATAGCGGGTATTAAGACGTATGATGCGTCGGCGAATATTTTAGCGGATAAGGTGGGCGCGATTGTTATTTCTGTAGGATATCGTTTAGCGCCGCAGTTTAAGTTTCCATACGCGCATAATGATGCTTTCCTGGCTTATCAATGGGCCATTAAAAACGCTGCCACCATTAAAGGCGATTCCACAAAGATAGCCGTAGCCGGCGAAAGCGCGGGCGGTAACTTGGCTATCAATGTAGGCCGCAGGGCGATAGAAAAAGGCGTTAAATTGCCTTTAGCGGTATTAGCTATCTATCCTGTAGCTGGGTCGGATATGAACACACCCTCCTATCTTAAATATGCTGATGCTATTCCGTTAAACCGGCCCATGATGGCCTGGTTCATGGCTAAATACTTGAATAAGCCCATCGAAAAGCACGATCCGCAAATTGACCTGGTATCTGCCAATTTAAAGGGCTTGCCGCCAACCACGGTTATCACGGCCGAAATTGATCCCCTGCAATCCGAAGGGTTAAAGTTGGTTGACAAATTAAAAGCCGATGGTGTAACTGTTAGCAGTAAAAACTACAATGGCGTAACCCACGAGTTTTTTGGCATGGGCGCGATAGTACCACAGGCTAAAGATGCGGAGCTATATGCGGCTGGGCAACTGAAAAAAGCGTTCGGGATGTAGGGTGCGTACCTTGTCCCCGTTGGCTGTGTCCCCACAGCCAACAACCGTTTGCCAATAATGCAGGCGAAACCGTGAATAATGTAAAAGTAATTTGCAAAAATTAATACATTGTAATAACTTGGTTGCTCACAACCTTACTATGAAATCACTCTTTAAAACGCTTTTATTGCTGTTAGTGATGTTTACAGCAAGTACGCTTTATGTTAAAGCGCAGAAATCCGGCAATAGTTCCCTCATTTTTAAAAAGCTTGATGATCTGCCTTATATATTGGAATGGCCCGCCACGGTTACCGATGGAGTAAACATTTATGCTATTAACGGCTATACTCCTAACGGTGCGGAGTCCCGTCGTAGTTATAGCCGGGATGCTTTGGCATTTGATCCGCAAAGCGATGAGTGGATAACGCTAAATAATAATGCAGGGGCAAAAATACAATCTTCGGCTGCGTACCTGCCTTCAAATGGTCACATCTATCTTTTTGGCGGGATAATTTTAGCGACTAATAAAATTTACCAGGATGTAGAAACCCTCGATGTGAAAACAGGCGAGATAAAGGAATTGGGTATCCATAGCCGTATACCTGTTACCTATGGTTACGCATCCGAATGGAAGGGGCTTATTTATTTATATGGCGGCACGGAAGCAGGCAATCATACTACCAGCAGCGTATATAGTTTCGACCCAAAAACCGCCGACTTCACCAAGTTAGCCAATATGCCCGAAGGTTTACAAACAGCCGGCACTATTGTAAACGGCACCCTGTACACTTTTGGCGGGTTCAATGGTTTTTTAAATAAACAATCGGCCGATATTAATGCATATGATATTAAAACGGATACATGGAAAACCGTTGCAAAGCTGCCACAGACCGTTTCTGCAAACAGTGTAGCCGTTTGCGGCGACCTGGTATTTATTGTGGGCGATTATAATAAAGAAACTTTTTTAGGCTATTATAACACCCGCACCAATAACTTTGTGAAGCTGAATTCGAATATGAGCGGACACCGCGCAGGTGGCGCAGCCATTATTAACAATACGCTGTATGTATTTGGGGGCAAAGGCGATCCGGGATCTATAAGCGGGGGCTATAAAACAATGCAATCAGCAGATATAGGCGATATTTTAAAAATGGAAGCGGGTAATAAATAATGTAATTTTATTTGCGGGATAGCGTACTTTAGTACTTAATGCAAAACCCGACACCCCAATTCGCCAAAACGCGCCTGGCCCCAACACCCAGTGGCTATTTGCATTTGGGCAATGCGTATTCATTTGCCTTAACCGTATCACTTGCCAAAAAAACAGGCGCGAAAATATTGCTGCGGATAGATGACCTTGACCGCGAGCGGGTAAACCAACAATATGTACAGGATATTTTTGATACCCTTACATTTTTAGAAATACAATGGAATGAAGGCCCTCGTAATATGGATGAATATGAAACCGTATGGTCGCAATTGCACCGGATGGATATTTATCACAACGCGTTGCAACAATTAAAAGAAAGCGGCGCGGTTTACGCCTGTTCATGTTCACGAACACAAATACATACTTGTACCTGCCGTGATAAATCCATTCATCTTGATGCTGAAAATGTAAGCTGGCGTTTGCAAACAGATAATGAAAAGGAACTATCTATAAAAACTCTGGACGGCGATATTATTAAAACAAAGCTGCCTGTTGAAATGAAGGACTTCATCGTAAAAAAGAAAGACGGTTACCCGGCATACCAGTTAACGTCCCTAATAGATGACCTGCATTTCGGCATCGACCTAATTGTACGCGGCGAAGACCTTTGGCCCTCCACCATCGCGCAGCATTACCTGGCGGAAGTTTTGCAGCAACCTGGTTTTAAAAAAATTATATTCCATCATCACCCGTTAATTATGGAAACTGAAGATAAAAAGCTTTCCAAATCCGCCGGGGCTACTTCTATCAAATATTTGCGGGAGCAAGGGGAAACAGTGGAAGATGTTTATGAAAAATTTGGTAAATGATGATATAACATTTCTTACCTTTAATAAAAAAATCGCTTCATGAAACCTTACCTAACTGCCGCAATTATCGGAATTTCTGCCATTATCGCCTTTGCCTTAATTGCCCATGCTTATAAATACCGTTCAACGAGTATGGAAACCATTGTAGTAACGGGTCTTGCCGAAAAGGATTTTAACAGTGACCTTATTGTTTGGAACGGAACTTATTCCCGTAAATCGGTCGATTTAAAAAGCGCCTATGCGGCATTAAAAACCGATGAAGATGCAATACGCACCTATCTTACAAAAAAAGGTGTCAGCAATAATGAAATGGTGTTTTCGGCTGTGACCATCAATAAAGAATTTGGGCCAACATTAGATCAAAATGGCAGGAATATAGGCCAAAAATTTACGGGCTATAGTTTGGTGCAGGATGTGAAAATAGAATCGGCAGATGTAGACAAAGTGGATAAAATATCCCGCGAGGCTACCGAGTTAATTGAAAGCGGAATTGAGTTTAATTCGCCTTCGCCATCATTTTATAATACCAAATTAAATGAAGTTAAAATGGAACTACTGGGCAAGGCGAGTGCAGATGCAAAATCAAGGGCCGAAATAATAGCGAAAAATGCCAGCAGTTCCTTGGGCGCATTAAAAAAAGCAACGATGGGCGTTTTCCAGATAACAGGCAAAAACAGCAATGAAAATTATAGCTACGGCGGTTCTTTTAATACATCCAGTAGAATGAAAACCGGCTCAATCACGATAAAAATGGAGTTCCAGGCTAATTAACCGCGCAAAAAAAGGGCATGATTCCTAAAATCATACCCTTCGCTTTATGCTTTTACCTTTAAGCTTCCTGCTTAATAACGGTAATAATCCGCTTTAAACGGACCGGCAACCGGTACGCCGATATAATCAGCCTGGTTTTGGTCTAATACTTCCAGTTCAACGCCAATTTTTGCTAAGTGCAGGTTGGCAACTTTTTCGTCCAAATGTTTTGGCAAGGTATAAACCTTATTTTCATATTTGTCGCTATGGTTCCAAAGTTCCAATTGTGCAAGCGTTTGGTTGGTGAACGAGTTACTCATTACAAAGCTTGGGTGACCTGTAGCGCAACCTAAGTTTACCAGGCGGCCTTCTGCCAAAACTATCACGTCTTTACCATTGATGGTATATTTATCAACCTGTGGTTTAATTTCAATTTTGGTATCGCCATAAGCCTTGTTTAACCAGGCCATGTCGATCTCGTTATCAAAGTGTCCGATATTACAAACAATAGCTTTGTCCTTTAATGCGCGGAAATGCTCCTCGCGAACAATGTTCAGGTTACCGGTAGCGGTTACCACAATATCAGCCTCGGCAATAGCGGTTGAAAGTTTCTTCACTTCAAAACCTTCCATAGCTGCCTGTAAAGCGCAGATAGGGTCAATTTCGGTAACGATAACACGTACACCCGCATTACGTAACGAATCGGCAGAGCCTTTACCTACGTCGCCGTAGCCGCAAACAATACCAACTTTACCGGCCATCATCACATCGGTAGCGCGGCGTATAGCGTCAACCAATGATTCACGGCAGCCATATTTATTATCAAATTTTGATTTGGTTACCGAGTCGTTAACGTTAATTGCCGGAACAGCCAATGTGCCGTTCTTCATACGCTCGTATAAACGGTGAACACCGGTAGTAGTTTCTTCTGACAATCCCTTGATACCGGAAATCAGTTCAGGATAACGGTCAAATACCATATTGGTCAGATCACCGCCATCGTCCAGTATCATGTTCAACGGTTTGCGGTCTTCGCCAAAAAACAAGGTTTGCTCAATGCACCAGTCGAAATCAGGTTCGTTCAAACCTTTCCACGCATAAACCGAAACACCCGCAGCAGCAACAGCGGCAGCAGCATGGTCTTGCGTTGAAAATATATTACATGACGACCAGGTAACTTCGGCGCCCAGTTCAACCAAAGTTTCAATTAAAACAGCGGTTTGAATGGTCATGTGCAGGCAACCTGCAATGCGCGCGCCTTTTAAAGCTTTTGATGGTCCGTATTCTTTACGTAATGCCATCAGGCCCGGCATTTCTGCTTCGGCAAGTTCAATTTCCTTGCGGCCCCATTCGGCCAATGAAATGTCTTTTACTTTGTATTTGGTGTAAGTTTCTACTGCTGACGACATAGTGGTTTTAATTTTTTTGCAAATTTAACCTAAAGTACGATAAATGACAAATTAAAGTTTTTGGGGCTGCGTAAGTCGGGAGTCTAAAGTCCGAGGTCTTTACTCATTCTATTAAAGATAATACCAGTCAGTCATGACTTAGAACTCACGACTTAGGACTCAGAACTTAAGACTTAATATCCTTGCCCATTAAAAGATTACCATTATACACAGCGCCCGATTCAATGGTAAGCGTATTGGTTTTGATATCGCCGTTAATTTTTCCGGTAGCCTTAATTTCGAGCGATTCTACAGAGAGATTACCATTGACTACCCCATATACCACCATATCTTTAGTGGTTACGTTGCCTTGTATACTTCCTTTTTCGCCTAATATTAATCCTTCCTCAATGGTTACAGGACCATTCACTTTGCCGTCAACGCGTGCATAAGCCGGAGCCTTAAGGCTGCCGTCTATAACGGCACCTTCACTTACTATAGTCGATATAGCCTGCAAGTCAAGTGCCACCTTATCTTTTTTTGAAAAAACACCCATTTTGAAGGCCGTATACGGATTTAAGCTGTTAATTGTTTAGTGTTAGAAATTTTACCGGGTTTACCGGTTTACCGTCTTTGCGCACTTCATAGTGTAAATGCGGCCCGGTTGAATGACCGGTTGAACCAACAGCACCTATTTTTTGGCCTACGGTTATATCCTGGCCCACCTTTACGCCAATGCGCGAAAGGTGCCCGTACAGCGTTTCGAAATTATTGGCATGTTGTATGCGTATACAGTTACCATAACCGTTTGACCAGCCTGCAAAAACAACTTTGCCATTAGCTGTGGCTTTAACGTCATCACCCTGGTGTCCTTCAAAATCAATACCCGGGTGGTATTCGGCGCTGGCCGAATTAAAAGGATCGCTCCTATATCCAAAAAATGAGGTCATTGAACTTATACGCGGATAACCCATTGGCGTAAAGGCTACGCTGTTTACTAATTTGGTAAGGTAATCGTTATAAGCCATGTACACCTCTTTGTCTGAAAGTTTGGCACCTTCGGCATTAGCATCGCCGCCAATATCCTTGGTTGTAAAACCTTTCAAACCGCGTCTTTTTAAATAGTCATTTATATTTTTTAGCTTTCCTTCAATAGCCTGTATATAGCCTTGTGCGGCATGCGCGTCGTTAGCCTTAGCTAAGTTTGCGGGTATATCGCCCTTTAACTTAACTATTTGCGCTACCAGCTGTTGTTTTTCCTGCTCCTGCTGCTGATTGCGGTATTGTAACAATACGATAAACCCAACCAACAATAATATCACAGATACTACGGAAATAATATAATGTTTGAGCCTGTTTAAATGCTTGGTTTTTATTTGAAGTGTTTTGGTACCGGGCTTGTTTTTGTTTAAAATAACAATGGTACTAACATCCTTATGGTTTATTTTCATGCGTTAACCTATATCAAAGGGGTTGCAATTTATAAAATACAGCCAATAAAACAATAGTATTTTTTGCATTTAACAATTTCGTAAAACAAAAATTACATTAGATTGTATGCGCATTTATTAGCTTGGGGTGTTTAACGGAATAAAAAAATAAAAGTTGCCCTGTTATTAGAATATTGAAAGTCGGGCACCCTTTAAAAACCCTTTTATGGGGATTTAGCGCATTGTTTGTGGCTGAGCCTTAGTCACCTAAATGTTATTATTCTGTTTTTTAAATATTAACCGTTAATCATTTGTTATTTTTGCAGAAAGAATTTAGAAAAAGACACTTATGTATCCTGAATATTTAGTTGCCCCTATGCGGGAAGACCTGACCAAAGTTGGTTTTGAAGAATTAAAAGATGCCGCCGCTGTAAAAAGTGCTATTGAAAGCGAAGGCACTGTGTTTGTAATGGTAAACTCTGTTTGTGGTTGCGCGGCAGCTAACGCGCGCCCGGCGGCACGAATGGCCGCCCAAAGTGATAAACATCCTGATAAGCTGGTAACCGTTTTTGCGGGCATGGAAAAAGATGCTGTTGATACCGCGCGTAATTACATGCTGCCTTATCCCCCGTCTTCACCCTCAATGGCGTTATTTAAAGACGGCAAGCTGGTTCATATTATTGAGCGCCATCAAATTGAAGGCCGCCCTGCACAAATGATAGCCGATAATTTGATCGGTGCGTTTGAGCAGTATTGCTAATTGGTTCATGGTTGATAGATCATAGTTCATAGAAAAAGTCGGAAGTCCGAAGGGTGTATAATCTTTCGGACTTTTTGTTTTTACTGATTACTGTAAATTGTCATTGCAAACTGCCCACTGCGAACTGCAAACTATTTCATACATTAGCTTTACTATAAACTTAAACTCCTGACAATGAAAACATTTTACTTTGCATTTCTGCTGTGTTTTGCACAGCTTACGTATGCTCAAAAAACCTATATCCAATGCGGACGATTAATTGATGGCATAGCAAATTCGGCCCAAAACCAGGTTACCGTTGTTATAGAGGGCAACCTCATTACGGGTATTCAAAAAGGATACACAGTTGGCGGTGCGGGCGATAAGGTGATCAACCTGCAAAATAAAACGGTTATGCCCGGTTTGATTGATTGCCACGTACATTTAGAAAGCCAGGGCAGTAAAAACTCGATTGTTGAAGGATTTACCCTAACCGATGCCGATATTGCTTACCAGGCCGCCATATACGCAAAAAGAACGTTAATGGCAGGGTTTACCACCGTGCGCGATCTGGGTGGAAGCGGTGTAAACATCAGCTTACGCAAAGCGATAGCGCATGGTCTGGTTGATGGCCCCCGGGTAATTACCGCCGGCAGGGCTATCTCGGCAAGTGGCGGCCACATGGACAACTCTGTGGGCTTTCGCGATGATGCCTTTAATCATAAAATGGGGCCCGATGATGGCGTTGCCGATGGCCGGGATGAATTGGTAAAAGCAGTTCGTTTACAGGTTAAACGCGGATCGGATGTTATAAAGATAGCTTCTACCGGCGGCGTATTGGATTTGAGCGAAAATGGCTCTGGTGCCGAATTTACTATCGACGAAATAAAAGCGGTAGTTGAAACCGCTAAGGATTATGGCTTAAAGGTTGCCTGCCACGCGCACGGTGCCGAAGGCATCCGCAGGGCCATATTGGGCGGGGTCGCTTCTATCGAACATGGCACTTTTATGAATGAAGAAGATATGGAGCTGGCTAAAAAATACGGCACTTATTACGTGCCTACCATTATAGCCGGTAAATCAGTTGCCGACTCGGCAAAAATAAAAGGCTTTTTTCCGCCTGTTATCGCACGCAAGGCTATGGAAGTTGGGCCGCAGATACAGCAAACTTTTGCAAAAGCGTATAAAGCAGGCGTAAAAATAGCATTCGGTACTGATGCCGGGGTATACGCACATGGCAAAAACGCGATGGAATTTCAATATATGGTTGAGGCCGGAATGCCGCCCATGGAAGCTATAAAAGCAGCCACCACCAACGCTGCCGACCTGTTGGGTATAACCGAAAAAACCGGCAGCATCAGTACGGGTAAGTCGGCTGACATTATAGCGGTCGACGGCAACCCGCTGGAGGATATTAAGGTGATGAGAAATGTAAGTTTTGTGATGAAAGAGGGCAGGGTTTATTAGCTGGTTCATAGTTGATGGATCATAGTTCATAGTAAAAGTTGCCATGAACTATGATCCATCAACTATGAACTGATCATAACCGTTTCACCTTAATATTCCTGTAACTAACTGTGCAGCCATGATCCTGCAACAGGATATAGGCATCTTTTGGGTCGCCGAAACCGGGGTCATTTTTAAACTTACTTAACGCTACGGCATCTTTAAACTCCTTCGAGTCAAGGTCATATTCCAATACCTTTACGCCATTTAAATAATGTTCAACATGTTTATTGGGATAAACAATAATGCGCCCTGTGTTCCAGGCACCCATGGGCCGCACAAACCGGTCCTGCTTATTGGCAGGTATCATATCATAAAGCGAACCTAATTTTCTATCGCCATTACGACCGGCATGAGCGTCGGGGTGCTTATCATCATCCAGCACCTGGTATTCAAACCCTAATGCCGATCCTGTGGTCCCTTTTGACAGGTAAGCAAAATATTTCACCCCGCTATTGGCCACTGGAGTCATTTTAAAATCAAACGAAAGGTCGAAAGTTTTATACTTGTCTTCGGTGATAATATCGCCCCCGGTTTGCGCCTCATTAGGCGTATTTGAACCTATGACTGTTATACAACCATTGCTGATATCCCATCCCTTTGTAGGAAACTGCATATTTGCAGTACTTCGCCAGCCATTTGATGTTTTACCGTCAAACAGCAATTTCCATCCATCCTGTTTTTCATAATTGGTTAAGTAATTTGGCTGTAGGTTTACCACGTAAATATTTTTATCAAAGGCCCCCGGTTTGACCCCGCTGGTTTTGATCTGGATGTTTTTAAAATAAACCTTTTCGCCCGCATCCTCCGGCTTTTGCACCGCGTGTACCTGTAGGCCGATAAACCCTTTGCTGTCAAGCGTATCCACCACATAGGCTATCCCCTGCCCGTTTATCCAGGTTTTCATTTCGTTGCCTGTACACTCAATTTTTATATGGTTATACTCACCAACTTTAAACACATCTTTAGCTTTGGCGTTCATGTCTAACGGATAAAGCCAGTCCCTGCGGCCTTCATCATATATGCCGCCGCTCCATTTACGGTCTGACGGGTCTATTTCAAATTGTTTGCCGTATACCAGGCCCTTGCCCTCATGTCCGGCGGGATCAAAATGGCTGCGTACCTGTATACCCGAATTGCTTTTTGGGTTATTGATCTTCACGTCCATTTCCAGCACAAAATCGCCATATTCCTTCTCCGTTACCAAAAAAGTATTGCCTGATGTGGCTACATTGGTGCCCACTATGGCCCCATTTTCTACACTATACTCAGCGGTACCGGCAAGGCGTTTCCAGCCGTTTAATGTTTTACCATCAAACAGGCTTTTATAGCCCGGCTTTATTTGTGCTTTGGCTGGTCGATGTACGCAAACAGCTATAAGGAGAAAGAGGGCAATAACCCATGATGTCTTAGTATTCATAATCCGGATATATTTGGTTTCGTAAATATACTATTCCGAATTAATTAATAGTAACTTGTTTGCCAGATAGGCAAATTATGATCGAGAACTGTTGGTGCGGATTTATAAATTTCTGACTTAAACTATTAACGGATTTGTAATAAGTGCATCGAATCACTTTAAACAGCATCGGAATAAATAAAAGATGCAGGATAATTTTATAATTTTAAGAAATGATATTTCAAAATAATTTCTTGCTCATATTCCTATTCCTGCTAGCTTTCAACAGCCATACAGCATATGGGCAATCGCCACAATTAAGTAATGTCAAAACTGATTCAATCCCAAATTGTGGCTGCCCTCCAATAGTACATAAGGATCCCGCCTATCGTTTTTATAATACTTTGAGTAGAATTATTAATAATGAAAATACATTGTTTGACATAACCGGGTGGACATTCGCCGGGCAAAAGCAAATCTTTCATAATCTCTTCATAGCCGATGATCGGTTTTCGGGCAATGAAACCGATTTTAATGCAAGCGGTTCAGTTACTTCGCTTTCGGAGCCTATCAGGTTTATTCCTCCCGATAAAACATTTACGTTAAATGTTACGCCTTGCGCTAATGAATACGGGTATTATGTATTTCCGATAACATTAAATTTTAAGCATATTGTTTTGCGGGATGCAAAAGATTTCGATTACAAAAAATTTGATCGTACCACCCTTTCTTATACCCATTTACTACTCACGCTTTCGCATAAAAGACCCGATGAAATAATAAGGACCGCCTTTAAGGCTTTATCCGAACGTACAGATGGCCTTCAAAAAATGAATAGCGCCATAACAAAAATAAATGAGGAATATCAAACCGGCATCCCCTTGCTTACCGAAAACACCTACCAGACCCCTGCCGCTATATCAGGCATAATGGATTCGCTTATTTCAAAAAAGCTACGGCAAGAAAGGGTATTAACAACCGCCTTTATCTTATCAACGCCGGGCGTTCACCGCGTAACCGACGACGAATTCTACACGCTGTATAATATGTTCATATTTTATTACCACGCCCTGGGGTCATCAGCAGAAGAAGCTTTTGCAAGAGATATGATACAGCCAAATTTTTATGCCTCGTTGGCTATCAAACATGTTAAAATAGAGGTTTCATCGGCTGTTCTTCAGCAGGTCAATAAAAAAAAAGATAAAGACTCACCACCAATGGAAATTTTTGCCGATGTGAAAGAACTTTCACTCTCATCCCGCGATGGTTTTAAATTGGATATGAACAATGTCTGTTCTTCTCCTACCGTAATTACCGGCACTGAGGTGGGGATCAATTTTAGCCAGGCAAATGTTTTGGGCGACCATAAACACAACATCGAACAACTTAATTATAACTGGTACCCGCAGTTTGCAAAAAGTATCACACCAAGCCAAATAACAATTAAATATGATAGCCTGCTAACTAATTTTACAGGAATATTTGTTAAAGATGCTCGCTTTACAATAAATTCCAGTACCAATCGGCTAAAATTCACAGGCAGCAATGTTATATTGAATAATAACATGGTAGCATGGAGCGCTACGTTTGATATTGCGCCGTCCAATCCCGGTTTAGTATTGGTTGACACAGAACAGGAAAGTAAAAAAATTATGTCATTAACTGATTTGCTTTTAAAATTAAAGCAGGCCGGCCTAAACGTTGCCATGCAGCAGGTTATTAATAATAAGGTTTTATTGTATTTTAAAAAGATAGCGAAGTGATTTGATTGTTGCACTGCGGCTAAGGCTTTAATGTTCAATATATCTCCACTACTTTACCATCGGCGCATTGAATAAAGGTGTATTTACATTCGTATATTATTTTTCCCTTATAGTCAATAAGTCCTTTCAGGTGGTTTTTTTCTACCAGTATGGTTTCCTTGCCGCAAATGGAATAGCTGTCATATAGCTCGTCGTTTATTGGTTTGCCTGTGTCGTCTATTATCGCGATTTTATGGTCCCGGGTTACAAAAAACACATTGTTAAAAGCTTCCGGGATAAAGTCATATACAGGTGCAATTATTTCTTTCCCTTCTAAATTCAATATTCCGTATTTGTGATTAAGCCCGAAAACATAACCGGCACCGCGCTGGTAAAGCTGGTCATAAATAAACGCAGTTACCGAATCTCCTGTCAGGTTTATTAATCCATAATGATTGTCTTTCCTGGCGGCAATAAGCTTATTCCCAAAAACATCCAGCCGTTGGTATAAACAAGGAATAACCTGTTTGCCCTTATCATCAACAATGCCGGTCTTTGTATCGGTAACCATATAATAGGTTTTTGACGTGCCGAAAGCATTATCAATAATAGCAATGTGTACATATAATAATGGAACGATAACCTTACCCACCGAATCGGTGATGCCATACAGGGTTTTGTTGCTCACCATAAAATGGAGCGATGGTTTGTTTGACGGCACCTTTTCTACATTGTCATATAAAAAGGGGAATATCTGTTTTCCTGTTTTGTCAACTATGCCCATTTTTCCCTGGTAATTAATCCGGTAAATTACTTTACCGTTAAGCATATCGTTACGTATATTTTTATAAATGGTCTGTTTAACAATTTTTCCTTTATGGTCTATTAGTCCGTAAAATCCGCTTTTCCTTACCACAATTAACGGCAGGCTATTAATGCTTATTGACTCATAAATGCAGGGGGCTATTTCTTTCCCGACGCTATTTACCAGCCCCAATTTATTATTTAATTTAACCTGCGTCAAATTATACCGCATTCCATCCATCTCATCGTATTTTAACGGGGTGATCAACTTACCGGCCAAGTTGGCGTAGCCCCATTTATTATCCTTCATTACCATAATATTGGTATTAACGGTATTATTATATGCCGTTGATGTATAACCCTGTAGACCTATCTTATCATATTCTACCGGTAAGATCATCTTTAAGTTTTTACTCATCATGCCATACTTGCTTCCTTTTTTTACCAAAAAATAATAATAATCTGATAAATTTATACCTGTCATATCATACTGGTTTTCGCTTTTTATCGCTAAGGAATTATAACCCGAGAGCAAGGACGCGCGGTCAAGCCTGATCTCGTCATACTCAAATGGCAACAGCATTTTACCACGGTTGTTGATCATACCCCACTTGTTATTTTGCTGTGCAATTATATTTTCTGCTATTGTAGGGTTGGCTTCATCATACAATGGCGGCGTAATTTCAACACCGGTTGAATCAATTAACCCCCACTTTTTATCGCGGTAATACAGCAAACCATTCACTTGCTCGTAATGTATAAATTCACGTTTTTTTTCATTGTACACAACGCTTTCCGCATGTCCGTACCAAACCGGGTATTTTAAAGCAGATCCGTCCGAATATTCAGTTTTCCGGGTACCAGTCGAGTCAAAAACTGCAGTATTACTATAGTCTTTATGAACAACATACCCGGTTCCAAAATTTTCTATTGATTGATTTTCCGCGGGGTAATTTTCTATCGGTATGATAGTGGTGTTATTTACACTAACGACACCATATCTGATATTATAGTTCTCGCCTGTATCGACCAGGAAAGCGTTGGGTTTAATTTGGCTGATATCTTCATAATTTAACGGTATCAATAACTTATTGGTAATTGAAAGTACCCCCGATTTTTTTTGTTGGTTACAATTACAAAATTGCCGGGCGTTAAAGCTGTATTTTCATACAATGGGGGTATAACCAAATTACCGGCTGTATCGATAACCCCATATTTAGCGTCAATTTTAACAGGCGCCATGCCTTTATTAAAAATGCCTATCCAGTCAAATTTGGGCGGGATAATTTCTTTTCCTTTACTATTAATAACAGCCCATTGTTGGCCTTTTTTAACACCGATATAGTCCTTAAAAAATACCGATACATTAAATGATAAACGGTTCCAACGAAATTCTCTATGCCCCACATCATCGCCTTCGAGCATAAATTTCGGCGGCGGCGGCGTAGCATATCCCGAGTAAATACCAAAAGGTATAATAGTTTCTCCCTTATTATTAACAATACTAATATTATATTGCCAACTACTAACAGCCCTAACCCAATATTCCTTTTCAATTACCAGGAGCCCGTTTTCGCATAATTGTATATACTGATGCTGATCCAACGGAATTATTATTTTGCCGCTTCTGTCAATAAGCCCTTGCCCGTTTGCGGTATCCTGTACCAAAGCAAAGCCGCCCGAAAAGTCGCTGCAATTCATATAAACCGGCTTAACGACTATTTTGCCCGTGGTATCGATAAACCCCACACAATTTTTTTTATAGTCAGGCAGAACTTCACTTTTTAAGTAAAAAGCGGCGCGCCCATTTGAAAAATTGCCTATTAATATACCGGTATCCGCTAAAATAAATTTGTGGATTTCCTCATCATACCCGCCATTCAGCCTTGTTTGCGCAAAAATTGCTGACCAGGAAAGAACAAATACTAAGAAGATGGTTGATTTGCAGGTCATTTTGAATATTTTATAAAGATAGTTATAGGATGTTGATACATCCTATAATATTAGGATGCGTTTTGCAAATAAATTCCATAAATATATTTTAAAAAAATATGGCCGTAATCGGACAAATACTCGTTTGAGACAAATAGGGACTTCTTATGCCTTTTCGGTATTACAGACTCTCTGGCGACATCCCGGCTATATGCTATTTAAGATGTGCATGGCGTATTTTCCCATTGCCGGAATGTTTCTTGATAGATGGCCTTGCGCTATGTTTTAAAAGAAAGTAAGTCTACCCTATTTTCATGGAAGTAATACAGTGGAATACAACCGTGGCATCCCGGTCCCTTTTCTGATTGATGTATAGATATAAACCGCCTACCAACTAATCTCTAATCACCAATCACTAATCTCTACCCTCAATTGTCCTTTACAAACCGCAACGAATAAGCATAGGGATTATAGTTAAAATCTAACCCAGCGTAATAACCGAAAGTTGTTGAGCCAATATTTACGCCATCGCTGGTTATACCAAAAAAGTAAGCTGCCGGTGTAGAATTAATCGTACCTGTGGTAGATGTTAAAAACGTTGCATCATAAACCTGGTAATCAAATACTTTGTTGGTTACATCATATTCACCACCCGGGTAAGCACTAAACCCTGATGAATTGGTTGGTAACATGGTAAGGTCTAAAGAGGCCAAAGAATGAAAATGTGCTGTATCTGCCAGGGCACGGGCTACAGATATGTCCCCGGTATAATCACCCGAACTGTTTTTAGTTGTTGTAAAATTAGATAACAGGTTATTATAATCGGTACGTGTAGGTATGCGCCAGCCTGTAGGCAGCGTAATTGCCATGGCCTGGGCGAGCGTGTAGTAATTGCCATAAGTAGGATCGGAAGTGGCTAATGAGCCTGTCCCCCCGTTATAATTAAGACTTGTCCAGGTTTGGGCCCCTATAATAATTGTAGGATAAGTTGACCCGTTAATAACAACACTGCCGGTATTTGTAACTACAGGCGTGGGCGTATTTTTTTTTGAACATGCGCTTAAAAATATGATGGCAAGCAATGCCAATAAGGATAATAATTTCATAATTAAGTTTTATTTATTTGTTAGGGGACAAATTTAAGTTCGGTATAATTTAAAGCCTATAACGGTTTATAAAAGCAAATAGTTTATGCAATAATAATAATACTTGTCCTAATTGCAATCGGTTGCTTAATTTAAAAATTTCAGTACATTTGAAATGTAACATACCGGTTACTTTGATTGTCTTAATTTTCAATTAAAACCCTTAATTTCGTTTTCGGACTCAATCATTTGTTATGAAAAAACTTTTCCACGCCCTGAATACTGTGCTAATTACAGCTGCCGCTTTTACTACACCGGCAGCAGCACAGCAAAAACCAAATACCGATGATCCCCTGCTAAAAATATACCGGGAAACACCACCAAAGATCAATGACCTCATACATACTAAATTAGAGGTACGTTTTGATTATAAAAAACGCTACCTGTATGGCAAAGAATGGGTGACCCTAAAGCCGCATATGTACCCAACAGATACCTTAAGGCTGGATGCTAAGGGTATGGACATTAAAACGCTGGCTATTGTGAAAAACGGAAAGAACATTCCGCTAAAATATCATTATGATGATAGCTTATCATTGGCTATTCATTTGGATAAAGTGTATCATAACAATGAAAGCTATACCATCTACATTGATTATACCAGCAAACCCAATAACCTTAAAGTAAAGGGAAGCGCCGCCATCAACGATGCTAAGGGCCTTTATTTTATTAACCCCGACGGTACCGACAAGGATAAGCCCATCCAGATATGGACACAGGGCGAAACTGAAAGTTCATCCGCCTGGTTTCCTACTATTGATAAACCCGAACAAAAATGTACTGACGAGATCAGCATGACCGTTCAGTCAAAATACGTCACCCTGTCAAACGGTAAGCTGGTATCCCAAAAAGCCAATGCCGATGGTACACGTACCGATACCTGGAAAATGGACCTGCCGCATTCGGTTTACCTGTTTATGATGGCCGTGGGCGATTTTAAGATATACCATGATAAATGGCGTGATAAGGAAGTAAATTATTACCTGGAACCTAAGTTTGCCCCCTATGCCAAACAAATATTCGGCGACACGCCGGAGATGATAGACTTTTATTCAAAAATATTAGGCGTTGATTATCCATGGAATAAATATTCGCAAATTGTAGTGCGCGATTATGTGAGCGGCGCGATGGAAAATACCACCGCAACGCTGCATGGCGAACAGGTGCAGCGCACCGCCCGCGAAATGATAGATTCTTATTATGATGAAAGCCAGGTGGATATTGCGCATGAACTTTTTCATCAGTGGTTTGGCGATTATGTTACCTGCGAAAGCTGGAGCAATATCACCATGAACGAATCGTTCGCTGATTTTAGCGAAATGCTTTGGGCCGAACATAAATACGGCAAGGATGAAGCAGACGCGCATAGCTATGCGGCGATGACGCGCTACCTGAGCAGCCCGGCCCTCAGAACTGAAGACCTGGTACGCTTTCATTACGACGACAAGGAAGATGTTTTTGATTTGGTAAGCTATCAAAAAGGCGGGCGCATATTAAATATGCTGCGCACTTATTTGGGCAATGAAGCATTTTTTAAAGGGTTGAAAATATATCTCACCAAACATGCGTTTGGCAACGGCGAAGCGCAGCAACTGCGTTTAGCAGAAGAAGAGTCCAGCGGACTTGACCTTAACTGGTATTTTAACCAATGGTATTATGGTGCGGGCAATCCTTCGCTAAAGATCAGCTATAGGTGGGATGATGCTTCAAAAACGGAAAAGGTTTACCTGGAGCAAACCCAAGCCGGGCAAATATTTAAATTACCCTTCGCGGTTGATATTTACGCGGGAAGTAAAATGGACCGTCATAAAGTTTGGATGAATGACAAAGCCGATACCTTAACGTTCCATGCCGATTCAAAGCCCGACCTGGTAAATGTGGATGGCGACAAGGTATTGCTTGCCGATAAAAAGGACGCGAAAACATTGAGCGAATATATATTTCAATATTATAACGCGCCATTATATCTTGATCGTTTTGAAGCGATAACCGCTGCGGTAGCTACCCAAAGTGATAAAGGCTCACAAAAACTATTAATGGATGCCTTGAAAGATAAATATTATGGCTTACGTATTAAAGCCATACGCGGGCTGGATATGACCAATGACGATGTACGCAACGCTGCCCGGCCCATTTTAGTTTCGCTGGCGCAAACTGATAAAAACACATTAGTACAAGCCGCCGCTATAACCGTACTGGCAAAACTAAAAACTCCCGGCGATATAGCTATGTTTAAACAAGCGATAGCCAGTCAATCCTTCGCGGTAGATGTTGCAGCATTAAATGCAATTGCCGCCGTTGACCCGGCGGAAGCGTTGCCACTAACTAAACAGTTTGAAAACGAGACTACGCCGGCACTTACCATTGCCATAATGCAAATTTTTGCTGCTGTGGGTACCGATAGCCAATGGCCAACCGCGTATCATTTGTTTACAACAGCCACCGGGCAGGGCAGGTTTGGTTCGATAAGGCCTATGGGAACCTTTATTGGCAAATTGCAAAACCCGGCTTATGCGCAACAGGGAATTACCGGAATAAGAGACCTGGGGATAAAATTTAAATCGCAGCGTGGGGTTAGCCAGGCTATAACTTCAATACTACAGGCCATAAAAGCCGCCCGTGCCAAACTCAATGATAATGCATCGGCACAAGCCGCCGACGACGCGCTGAAAGCCTTTAATGACGCGAAATAGAGGCGGAAAGCAGGAAGCGAGAAGATAATTACTTCTCGGCTCTTGTTTCTTGGCTCTCGTTTCCTGCTTCTCGCTTCTTGAAATAACTACTTCTCCATCTGCTCAATCACCGCCTGGGTAACGCCGGTAAATGAAAATCCGCCGTCGTGAAAGAGATTTTGCATGGTAACCATTTTTGTAAGGTCGGAAAACAGGGTTACGCAATAATCAGCGCACTCATCCGCAGTGGCATTACCCAGCGGACTCATTTTTTCGGCATAATTGATAAAACCGTCAAAACCCTTTACACCCGAACCCGCTGTGGTGCGGGTAGGCGATTGCGATACCGTATTAATACGAACGCGTTTTTTAGTACCATAATAGTAGCCAAAGTTGCGGGCGATGCTCTCTAATACGGCTTTATTATCGCTCATGTCATTATAATCAGGGAATACGCGCTGGGCGGCTATGTAAGTAAGCGCCACAACCGACCCCCATTCATTTATCATATCCTGTTTCATGGCAGTTTGTAAAACGCGATGAAGGCTTAACGATGATATATCAAAACCCTTGTGGGTAAAGTCGTAATTGTTTTCGTAATAAGGTATGCCCTTGCGCACGTTTACGCTCATACCTATGGAGTGTAATATAAAGTCGACACCGCCGCCAAAATGCTCTTTTGTTTTGGCAAATAGATTTTCAATATCTTCGGTAACCGTTACATCCGCCGGAATTACAGGGGCCTGCACTTCTTCGGCTAATTTATTAATAGCGCCCATACGCAAAGCGATTGGTGCATTGGTTAACACTAATTCTGCACCTTCAGCCTTGCAATGCTGGGCGGTTTTCCAGGCGATGGAATTTTCGTCCAATGCGCCAAAGATGATTCCTTTTTTGCCTTTTAATAAATTATAAGCCATGTTTAGTTTGTTTATAAAGGGAGCAAAGTTATGAAAATAGTTTGCAGTTTTCAGTGGGCAGTTTGCATCAGTTTGCAGTTCCCGGTTTGAAGTGGGCAGTTGGATATATGAAAGTTTGCAGTGAGCAGTGAGCAGTTTGCAGAATTTAAGGCAACTGCGAACTGCCCACTGAAAACTGCCTTAATAAGTCTCCGTCAGCTTAAACTGTACAGAGATCATTTCCTGCATGGCTACCGGCTGGTTATTATTGAGGGCGGGTTGCCAGTTAGGACTTTTTCTGAGTACCCGTAGTACTTCATCATCGCAATCATCACTTACGCCCCTTAAAATTTTAAAATTTCTATGATAACCGTCTTTGGTAATGGCAAAACTTACCTGCACTATCCCTTCCAAATTAGCTTTCAGGGCGCTTTCGGGGTATTGAATATTTTCTTTGAGAAAGAGCTCCAACTGGCTTAGGCCGCCGGGATATTCCGCATTAGCCATAACGATATTATTATCCGTTTTATTCTCCGCAGATGTAACTGTAAACGATGGGGTTACCTTGGGGTATTTGCGTTTTTGAATGATCAAAAATGGGGTAGCCGAATTGTCAACCACCTTTGGCCGCGGCAGGTTAATTATTAAAAGCCTGCTGCCCTTGTTGTAATACTTGGGCAGGTCGTAATTAATATCAGGGCCAACGGTTAGGGTGTCATTAAATTTGGCCCCCTTTAGTTCAAAAAAGCCGCGCTCGTTAGTATAGGTACCAAGCTTAAAAGTATTGTGCTCCAAATCCAGTTGGGTTGATTCAATACGCATAAAATTTACCCCTTTGCCCGCGTTATCATAAATATAGCCATGTATATTTATGGTATCGCGGCTGATCACCTTTTTTTGCTGCGCAAATAAACCTATAGTACTTAATGTTAATAAGCAGGTTAATAGTATTTTCATGTTTTTTATTTATCGGTTAATTACCCCAACAGTTCCCTCGCGTTCTGTAAAGCGCTTTCGCCTGGTTTATCGCCGCTTAGCATTTTGGCTATTTCCAAAACGCGTTCATCCGGGTTTAATTGCTTGATACGGGTATAGGTGGTTGCGCCCTCATCATCTTTGTAAACAAAATAATGGTTTTGGCCCTTGCCTGCAATCTGCGGCAGGTGGGTTATGGTAATTACCTGTAAATTATTGGCCAATTGCTCCATTATCTGGCCCACCTTGTTGGCCACCTCGCCTGAAACACCTGTATCTATCTCATCAAAAATAATGGTAGGCAGGGCGGTATTTTTTGCCACCAGCGATTTAATGCTTAACATCAGCCGTGAAAGCTCGCCGCCCGATGCTACCTTGCTCATTTCGGCAAGCGCATGGCCTTTGTTGGCAGAGAAGAGAAAGCGGATTACGTCGACTCCGTTAGCCCCCAAACCTCCGCCGCTGGGCGGAGAGTTATGTCCTGCGGCTGTAAGTTCAATTTTCAAGTTTGCGTTGCCCATTCCCATTTCTGCTAACGATTGCAACACTGTTGTTTCTATTGTTGGAAGAGCTTTTGCGCGGTTGGCGGATAATTGCCCGGCTAATTGCTCCAGTTCCTTTTTATTTGCAGCGATTTGTTGCTGTAGCTTTTCAATAGCTTCATCGCCAAAAATGGCCTGCTGTATTTTTTCGGCCAGGTCGCTTTGTAATTGCAGCAGTTCTGTATTACTGTTTACCCGGTGCTTTTTTTGCAGGTTATAAATGAGGCTAAGGCGGATGTTGATCGCTTCGGCGCGGGCTTCATCGGTATGGGTGTGCTGTTCCAGGTTTTCAATTTCGGCAGCTATGTCTTTCAGTTCAATTACTGTGCTTTTTAACCTTTCATGCAGGTCTTCAATTACAGGGTTGAATTTTTCGAGCGATGATAAATGATGTGTTGCTTCGCGCAATTGTATCAATGCCGATGTTTCGCCTTCCTGCATCAAAAAGCATGCGGCGACTAAATTTCGTTTTATCTCTTCGGCATTGTTTAAGGCGTATAATTCATGCTCCAGCTTTTCCTGTTCACCGGCATCAAGACCGGCTTTCTCCAGCTCATCAAATTGAAACTGGTAATAATCCAAATCGGCTTTGGCTTTATCGCTTTCTTCAATTAGCTGCGCCAGTTTGGCCGTTGATTTTTTGTAGGCTTTAAATTTTGTGCGATAATCATTTAGCAAATCATCGTGTTTGGCAACCGAATCAACTACCAGCAACTGAAATTCCGGGTCGTTGATCTCCAGCGTAGCATGTTGCGAATGGATATCTATCAGCCTCTCCCCTAATAGCTTTAGCGAGGTTAAATTAACAGGAGTATCATTTATAAAGGCGCGGGTTTTGCCATCGGCAGATATTTCGCGGCGTAAAACCGTTTCGGCTTCATAGTCCAGGTCGTTCTCCTCAAAAAACTGCTTTAAATGAAATCCGCCTATCTTAAATGAGCCTTCTATCACGCATTTTTTTTGCTGGTTAAAAAAGTACCGGCTCTCCGCCCGCTGACCTAATATCAACGATAACGCGCCCAGGATAATCGATTTGCCCGCGCCGGTTTCGCCCGTTAAAATATTCAACCCGCTGTCAAAGCTAATCTCCAGGTTATCGATTAAGGCGTAATTGCTTATACTAAGCTTTTGAAGCATAAAAAAGTATCCTTTGTTTTGAGGATACTAAATTACAAATTCAATCTGTATATAGTGGTGCAATATTTTGTGCTTCTCATTTAAATAGTTCGGCCAATTTCTTATCCAAGTCGGCGGTTTGTGTTTCATCGTAGCGGCCTATAATGGTCCCGCTCTTATCAATCAGTATCTTGGTAGGCAAAACATTTACGCCGAATTTATCACTTATAGAGGCTGTTAGCCCACTGTTGTCATTATTTGTTTTTCCGGCCAGTACATTATGCCATATTTCGGTTTTATCTTTTTTTATCGCTCTTTTCCAGTCTTTAGGTTCGTTATCATCGTCAGCTACGGCTATAACATCCAATCCCGCAGGGTGGTATTTTTTAAACAACGAAATAATATGCTGTGTGCCTTCGCGGCAGGGCACACACCAGCTTGCCCAAAAATCAAGCAATACATATCGACCTTTAAAATCTGCCAGGTTAATGGGTTTGCCATTCACATCGGTGGTAGTAAAATTCTTCGCTATGGTATGAACTGAGTTGTTATCAATAGATGCAATTGTTGTTTGGATCTGCCTGCCATAAAAACTGCTTTTAACAGCAGGGCTGAATTTATTGTAGATGCGCTTAACCGTGTCGATAGGCCACGCTCCGGCATATACCTGCATTTCATAAGCGCTTACATACGAGTTTGGATGAGTCAGAACAAACGCCCGGACTATATTTTCATATCGGGCAGCAAAGGGCTCTAACTGTTTATGGATACTTGTTAATACTGTGTTTAGAGAGTCGATGGTTTTATCACCGGCGTTGTTATCCTTTGCCAGTTTTATCTCGCTCCTTACCCTGTTAAAGTTATTTGATACCGGGTCGAGCTCTTTGTTCATTTCATCTATTCTTAAACTTAGCTCCTGGTATTCTTGTTGCGCTGCGGGGCCTGTTATCTTCAGGTCTTTAATATGGTCATACGTCCCGGTAGCGGTAATATTTCCCGGTTCTAAAAAGAAAGAAATAGCATTTTGGCCATTTATTTTTTTGGGGTTAAAAACACCTTTGTATACTATAAAAGTTGATAAAAAGCCACCGCCAATATTTCCTTTAAAGGTAAATTCACCATTGTGTAGTGCGCTGCTATCGCTAATCGCCTTTCCATCAGCATCAACATAATTTAACTTAACCCAGGCATCCGGTTCCCCGGTTATACTGCCCGAAAGGGTAAACGCTGTTTGCGAAAATGCGCTTACAGAAAAGCATAGCATTAACATGCCCCAAATTATTCTTCTCATAATTGGATAATTAAGTGGTTAAAATTTACAGGCAATTGTTTGGGGTTAGTTCAACGGGGGCATGTCAAACTTAAAAGTTTTAAGTCATTTAATCAACTAACAGCCCGGTTTCTTCCATAATGAATATAAAGTCCCACCATTTGCCTGCGCTATTTGAGCAACACCTAAATATACAGGGGTTTTAACGCCAATACGTGGCTTATTGTATGCGCCCTGCTTTCCAGGCGCTTTCGGGACATCAAGATATAACTTTGATGCATCATCATGATATAACTTTGACGGGTCATCATGGTATAAATTAGACGCATCGTCATGATACAACGTCAATGCATTATCATGATAAATTTTTGACTGATCAATATGCGCGAACGCGGAAGGGATCAGTTGTAAACCGTTTAGATTGTAGGCTTCGGGGTTTTCGGGGGCTTCTTTCTTTTCAGGCTTTTCCGTTGCCTCCTTTTTTTTCGATTTTTCGGTCTTTTCTTTAGCTTCTGTTTTTGTCGGTACCTTTTTAGTTGTTTGTTTTTTGTTAACCGCTGGCTTTTTACCGCTTGCCTTCATATTTTCAGGCACTTCATCCTTACCATATTTCCTGGCATATTCATCGTCGGTCATCCTTGCCTTATCATCCGCCCGTTGCCGCCATTCGGGGCTGTTAAAATATTTTTCCATTTCAACGCCGTACTTCTGCATATCTTCAACCTGTTTTTTCCATTCGGGGCTGTTGAAGCTTTTCTGCATATCCTCCATCTGCTTTTTCCAGTCAGCACTGTTAAATTGCTTTTGCATATCTTCCATCTGCTTTTTCCAGTCAGCACTGTTGAACTGCCTTGACATGTCTTCCATCTGCTTTTTCCATTCGGGGCTATTGAATTGCTTAGACATATCTTCCATCTGCTTCTTCCATTCAGGACTGTTGAATTGTTTAGACATATCTTCCATTTGCTTCTTCCATTCGGGGCTGTTGAATTGCTTTGACATAGTCTCCATCTGATCTTTCCATTTCGCGCTATTAAAGTCCATCTCGGCCATTTGCTTTTTCCACTCGGCGCTATTAAATTGTTTAAACGCTTCCTTCCATTTGCCCGAATCGGCCAAATTAAAATTCATACCGAAGTTGAAGTTTGCATCGTTATTTTTATAAAACTCGTCCTTTACAGATTGCGGCATATCATTTACAGAGTTGTACTCGTGCTTATTGCCGTTTTCGTCTTCAACCACAATCTTAATTTTGGCTTTCTTTTTATTGGTATCTGTAAGCTGGCTATTATGTATGGTGTCATAGCTAATGCTGATCCTATTTTTAGCAGGGGTTATAGGTTTCGCTATCGACAGTACAGGGGCTGCCGGTGGCAATACTTTGGCCGGGGCAGTTATATTTTTAAGGGTTAGCTTGCCATTTTTAATCTCGGGATTAAGCCAGGCTATGCTGCCCATGCTTGCGGCAATTAACAATACGGCCAATAAAATTGGGCGGATGTTGCCGATGGGTGTTTCTGTTTTCATGATACGTTCGATCCGGTTTAATAAATGATGTTTGTTTTGAGTGGCGGCCAGCGCCAGTTTTAATTCTGATTGCCTTACTTCTTCTAATTTTAACAAGGCATGGGCGTAGGTTAGGCGACTCCCCACTTTTTGTACTACGATATCGTCGCAACGGTTTTCGCGTTCGGTACTGATGATATTGCTGATAAACTGGGCGAACGGGTTAAAGAACAATAACACCGAAATAATTTGCTGTATAAGGTTTACCAGGTAATCGTTGCCTTTAATGTGAGAAAGCTCATGCAGCAGGATGGTTTCAATTTCTTCGGCAGAAAGCTGGAATATTAAGGTAATGGGCAGCAGCATTATG
>Ga0302309_10000554_pt1 | contig 42309 bp, 30 predicted proteins | sample III_Palsa_N1_1_FD_200453 | JGI IMG/M metagenome (GOLD analysis project Ga0302309, IMG submission 200453) | Peat permafrost microbial communities from Stordalen Mire near Abisko, Sweden - III_Palsa_N1_1 | ecosystem: Environmental > Terrestrial > Soil > Palsa > Peat permafrost | place: Sweden...
GCCCGAGCGCTCGCACGCTTGGCTATGATTTGGATGCCAGCACACTGGCTTGGTCCCAAGACCTAAGCCGAGTGCTGGTGACGAATGTGTTTCTTCCATTCGATGCGAAGGCAGACTCATCCCCTCCAGCCACCAAGCCATGCAGGGTCGCAGCGGTCGATCTGCCGTCCATGCGTGTTCGTTGCCTCTTCTATCGCGGGCCGGGATCAGATCCAGACGTCGCCCACGTCGCAGCCGTGAAGTTTGGTAGTAGCGCGGATGAAGTATTGGTATCAATGAGATCAAACCAACGGGCGTCATCCATCGATAGGTTTCAGTTCGAAGGCGGGATGTGGCGGCCAAGCAGTTCCACCCCGGCTCCTAAGGACAGTCTCGAAGCAGCCGCCACGCAGAGTCTGGAGCTCAATCGACCCATCAGGGTCAACATATTCGTCAGGCAAACCCTCAATGATCCTCCCACCTTATGGGCATCTGACTTGGTCACGGGGGTTTCTCGTCCAATCTGGAACCCGAATCCGCAATTACAACAAGTCCGTTTCGGCGAGGCCTCCGTGTATCGCTGGAAAGACAGCTCCGGAGAGGATTGGGTAGGAGGACTGGTGAAGCCGGTTGGATACATCCCGGGCAATCGCTATCCGCTTGTTGTCCAGATGTATGCGTTTCACCAGGACGAGTTCCTGACCGACGGAACCGAGCCGACAGCATTCGCTGCGAGGGAACTGGCGAGCAGCGGATTTATGGTTCTACAGATCCGCAAGAAGCCTACCCTTTATTCGGAAGCGGACGCGCAGAAAGCCCTCGAGGGGTATCGAAGTGCCGTTCAAAGTCTGTCGGTCGCTGGTCTGATCAACCCTCAACGGGTGGGTGTAGTTGGTTTCAGTTGGACCTGTTGGTACGTGATCAATGCGCTCATCAAGGCTCCGAAGCTCTTTGCAGCGGCTACCATCGCCGATGGCCTCGACAACAGCTATATGCAATACATCCTGTTCGCGCCTGGCCCGCCCAACACGCATGAGCAGATGGATCGTATCCGGGGCGGAAGCCCGTTTGGCTCTACCCAAGCGCATTGGTTCGCAGACGCTCCCGGTTTCCACCTCGACCAAGTCGAAGCGCCCGTTAGAATTGAAGCCATCAATCCCGAGTCGGTCTTGCAGGAGTGGGAGCTCTATTCTTCCTTGTACCTGCAACATAAGCCTGTAGATCTGATCTACTTTCCCGAAGGGACTCACGTTCATGAGCGCCCGATGGAAAGATTCGAGTCGCAACAGGGCAATATTGACTGGCTTCGCTTCTGGCTGCAGGATTACGAGGATCCCGATCCCGCAAAACGCGCCCAATACGTTCGATGGGAAAAGATGAAGATCGACAAAAACGCAAGGTCTACGGTCGTCGAACCACGATGACATGATCCGTGGCCCGGTCTCTCTCGACGATTTGAGAGTGACCGGGCCCGGAGCTTCATGGACCTGTTGAGTTGTGAGATTACTCGTCGGCCTGGTAGGCCGCGCCGACGGTCCACTGGGTTGGGTTAAGAATCTCCGAAGGCCTCATACCTTTCTCGCTCTTGATGGTGGAGACAGCCGGAAGGGTGGCGATGATCTGTGGACGTGTATAACGCATAAGGTAGTTCCTCTCGTTGGTTCGAATTTCCGTGCAGTATCGGCCGGATGGCAAATCTGCACGGAGCTTGTCGGCTACTTGTTTGCGGCCAAACTCAGGCGGGGAACGCGACACCAGCCATGCTGGACGGCGTCTGTTCCCGGGACGGTAGGGCTCTCAGCCATAATTCAAACGCGATGGTCCTGAAGAGCGGTTGAAACCATTCCGGCTCTCCGTCGGCACAACGCTTCAGCTCGCGACGTAGTAAGTCCACGTCGACGAAACCTAAATCTGCCAGTCGTGAGGCATCCCAAAGGCGATTTACACGGCCGTAGGCCCGCTGCAGTGCATGCAAAGGTGCCCGCAGCTGAAACGCCTTTCGCCGGCGTTCCAGGATTTCGTCAGGCACAATGCCCCGGAGAGCGCGGCGCATCATGAATCGCCGTCGGCCCGGCTTCACAAGTTGCTCCGGCGGAATGCTGAATAGGAACTCGACCAAATCTTTGTCGAGCATGGGATACCTATATTCCGGGCGGAAGAGGATCTGCGGGTTTAGGTGCGGGAGGGTCTCCATGATGGACCACCACGCGAGCGCGTTGCTCAATCGGTGCGGCGCAATCCCCAGACGTCGAACATTCCCAAGAGGTGCGCACGCCTCGTCGGAGTTCTTCAACTTTGAAGAGATCCATGGGGGAAGTTTCTCCTTCCGGCTAGTCCCCTTGGCGTAAAGCTGGAACGCATAGTGCCCCGTGGAGTACAAGGACGAGATCAGCGGGGTGCGGTCCACCAGACACCATGCCACAGACCTTCGAAATAGCCCTGAGACATCTCCAGTCACGAGAGAATCGGCAAGTTCAGGAAGACCCGTTGGAACACCCCCAAGGACTTCGTCTCCACCAATGCCCGATAAGATGACGCGGTAGCCTTTCTGCCAAATGAGTTGTACGAGCCGCTCCTCCTCCTGCACGGAAAAGCCATCTGCCCCGGGTGCATGGTACAAGCCCTTATCGGTCGTCGGCGGATCGAATGTTCGCTGCGACATCGCTGTGTTGAGGTGAATCCCTCTTTTGCCCCGCTGTGCTTCCGTAATCGTGAAATAGGAACGCTCGTCGAGCGTTGCTTCGGAGTCGTCGTAGTAGGAGATCGTATCCAATAAGGGAGTTTCTGGATCCTGGCGCCGCCGGAGATGATCGGACATGCAAACGATAGAGGTTGAGTCCATGCCTCCACTCAACTGGGCCAAGATCTTGGTTCCCGGGCCTGCGCGCCGATCGACGGACTGCCCAAACAACGTAAGGAAGTGTTCGTCATACTCCTGATCCCGACTGTACCGAACAGTGCTTCTAACAAGCGGCGACCAATGCGCGTGTTCCCTGACGATGCCGTCCTGGATGGTCAGGTAGTGTCCGGGTCGAACGCCGCGGATGTCATCGTACGGCGTGTGCGCGCCAATGGGAGAGCAAGACAAATACGCCGCCGCGTAAGGTTCCGAGAAGCTGAGTTCTGCTCTTGAGCCCATGAACGTGTCGGTGTAGGTCGACCAAACCATTCCAGTGCGCCCACGATACAGGTATAGAGTCCTGGTCCCAGCGTGGTCCCGTGCGAGAATCAGGCGGTCGTTCATGGCGCTCCATAAGGAGATCGCCCAGTCGCCGGTGAATCGGGCAAAGCAATCCTCACCCCACCGCAAGAAGGCTGAGAGAACAATCTTGGAATCGGAGGTCGTCAGATAGTCAACCTCAAGCAGCTCCGCAACCTCTCGGCCGTTGTCAAGACGGCCATGAAACGACACGACGTTGCCCGCAGCGTCAGAAACAGGGCCCTCGTCCATCCTCGAGCGCGCGTGAGTCCAATTCAATTGGCTGCCCATTCCTATCCGACCTTGTGCGTAGACCGTCGTCGGGCAGGTCGCGAATTTCTGGGTGCAAGTCCCGAGTTGCTGAACCTCCGACTTGGACACGATGCTGTCGCGCTCTTTCAATACACCCCAGATGACGCTCATCGCCGGCCTCGCTTAGCAGCGTTCTAAGACTTGAAATATCTCCCCAACATAGGGCTTGTCGTTGATCGCATCACCGCCTACTTCTACCCAGGCGTGGGCCAAGAACGGGAGCAACTGAGCCCCGATGACCATCTCTGCCTCGATCCCGTGACGGCGCAAGAGAAGGGCTAATGCGGCGGAACGCTGAAGGCACAAAACCGGTTTGAAATAAAGCACGCAGGCAAGATCGATCGCATGGGAAAGTTCTCGGTCGCGGCCATGGATGTTTGCTTCGGGGATCATCTTCTCTCGTCGTACCGCTTCGTGGACGCGAGCGAATCCGCCCAAGCGCATCAAGCAATCGAAGTACAAGAGCAATAACCAGCTTGCGAGAATAGCTTGCAACACAGATCTCTTCATCGTGCCTTCTCTCCGCCGTCGCGTCGGCTGTAGGCCAACCGCAGGATTTCAGCAGCAAAGTGCCTCTCGGAAGGCTGGCTCGCGGGCTGAACGGTCCATGTGTCGCGCGACACTGCGCACGTACCCAAGGGGCGGTGAATCTTTTCGCAGATCACCCTCATTCCAATTGCCGCGTCCATACAGCACCGAAGCCGCAGCAAGGAAGTCCATGCATGCAAAACCGTCTGTTAAGACCAGGGGATCGCATAGCGCGCTCATGGTTGCCCGGTAGATTCCCTTCAGAGCTTCATCGACCCGAGTCTTGACTGCCAGGTTTTCTACTGGATTCAGAAGCAAGAGGTGTTGCAGGGTCACGAGCGGATGTCCCACATATCCCTCGGACCAGTCAATGAATTGGCAGCTGCCTTCGGTAAAAACCAAGTTACCTAGATTCATATCACCGTGGAGGATCGTCGGTGGGATGCCCATGCACTCGGCATGGTCGCATGCCTTGTGTAGGATCTCCCGCAACTCTTTGAGCCGTCCAGCTCCGATTCGGGGCGCTTTCGTCGAGATTTGCAGGGACATCGCCTCCGCTATGTAGGCAAAGAGCGCGTCTGCATTTCTTTGGATGACATCCAGACGTTGATCGAATGCGCCTGCACCGAATAGCAAGGATTCTCGTCCCACCGTCCCCATCTGAAGCTCTGCTAGTGACTGCACCGTCTGTCCCAGTAATTGCACCAGATCATCCGGATCCGAGGGCAGGGAAGTCAAACCAGACCCCCCTCCTGTCATTAGCCACGCATTCCATTCCGGCTTCTCCGCGACGATACGTGGAAGACACTGGGGGCATAACCTGGACAATAATTCCGTTATTTGTCGCTCATGCGAGTTTGGAGCGCCTGTTGCCTTCAGCCAGTACCCCGCTCCGTCCTCCATCAAAAGATGCAGCAGCGTGAAGGCTCCACCGGCATTATGCTGATCAATACCGTCCTTGCCACACAAACGTCGGCCCGTCTTGCTCTCTACCCAGGCGACAGCTTCGCCGATCCACCCGACGCGAGAGAAAGGATTGATTACTTCGTCCCCAAGCACTCGTTGCACCTTTGTGCGCTCTGGACCCGGGAGATCAGCGTTCGAAATATCGTCGACACTCGCGGCAGAGAAGTGTATCCGAGTATCGGTTTTCAGCAGTTCCGCGACTACACACGGGGTGCTACCTTCACTGATCGACAGAAATTCCAGAATGACTGCGCCGATACCCCATTTACGCAGCAACTCCGCCCGCAACTGCCGGGCGATGCGAGTTCCGATCGGAATAGACACTCGCAGGAGGCGGAACACGGAGCCTTCCGTGTGTCCCAGAACACTCCGGGATAAAGGATCGATCAATACGACGCGATACTCTACAACACTGAGATTCGCTTCCATCGTCAACCTGCCCCTTCTCCGTTCTCAGCGCCCTAAAATATTCTGCTTGCGTAGTGCCGCAATGAAATCGTTCACGTCTTGTCGAATCACATCTAGGGACTCGCCGGTCTCGCGAGCGAGTCCCTCGACAATCTCCTCTCCAATCTCGCCGCGCTCTAGCGCTTGCCAGATGTAAGCACCGGTCGTATTTAACGTGGAGATCGTCCCCCTCTCCGTATCTAGGACAGCCGCTCCGTCCTGGTTTCCGATGGTCCGGACGTGGGCCTTCTGATGGGTCATGGACAACTCCGCGCAGCACCGAGCCGTAAGGTTGCGATGGCTGGTGGAAGTGAGCTTCGCTCTGTTTGGGTGGACTTGCAAGTGGAGAATGTACTATTGGCCAAAAGTACTTCTCGCTGTTTAGAGGGGTTTACAGGAAAGAAATGGCTCGTTAGCTGTGCACGTAATGTCCCGGTGTGACCGAATGTACATCGTGTCGAAATCCGATACTGCGATCCTCAAACGGGAACGATTACGCCGCAGACGCGGCGGAGATTTGGCAGCTCGCTCTGGTGAAATACAACCTTCGTGGGCTTTAGATCGCTATGATTCAGCAATGCGAGATCCGTTCCGTCGCGTTCTAGATTTCCAAAGAACATCTCTAATCCTCTACTCAACGTGTAGAGAGGCCGAGACCAACCGTGCTTTCCTGCGTCGCTCCTGGTGTCCGGAAGGGAACTGAGCTCTTCCAAAAGCAACCAGGATCCGGGACGGATGGGCGGCTCAACGCTGTTGATCAGAGCTTCTGATCCAAGTCTTATCACTCGGTGACCCCATGCACTGGGCTTCGGGAATTTCAGCGACAGCAGGGCCGGCCATTCGACCATCTCTTTGCGCCTCTCCTCCCACACGGCGAAAGGAGTCGGGGGCGTCGGCTCGGGCCGCTTTGCAATCAGATCCGCAAAACGTTGGGCTCGAAGCATCGTCTCAAGCGAGTAGCGACCCATATCGCGCAGCGGATATCCACCCGTCCGCAATGAGTCGCTGTACCGCGCGTAGTGCTCGATCGACATCTGCATCAATGCTGCGACATGTGGCTCTGATTCTGTCTCGCGGCGATAGCGTCGCCTCGATCGATCACTGAGTGTCGAACGCAACCTTGCTTGGACCAGATCTTCCACATGCTGCATCTCTTCGTGCGATCGGATAAACCGTCTATGCTTTGCGGCCAATAGGCCGTGCCGTGTTTTGTGCTCCCAAGGCAGAATGAGGTCTGCATTCCCGTCATACTGGGAGAACGGGCGTAGTGCCGGGGTCTCGTGGCAGGGTAATTCAAGTGCAAATACCGCGACACGCCCAACGATGCGCACCGATAGCGGATAGGCATATATCTGCGGACCGAGATAGGATCGGTCCGATGTTAGAAGCTGGAGTTTTCCTCCCGTGACCACGCATCGGCTGCACCGATACCCGTTAGGAAACTGCAGGAGATAGATCGTGCGAGGATTGGGTCGCTGCATCTCTTCGTGATCAACAGGTTCGACAAGTGCCGTCGCTCCCGCGGGAAGGTTCGATTCCAGACTGTCTTCAGTACCTACACGCACATAGAATGTCCCGGGGCGGCGCCAAACTGGGCGATTCAGGACACGAATAGGGAAGTCTCCCTGCCAACGGAGCACCAGAGAGCTGAGCATTGCACTGCGCCGGAATGCGTCCGCTGGTGCAAGCTCCAAGGGAAGCTCCACCATGAGGTCACGGTGGAAAACATATGATTCGACGACGCGCGTACGCCCGCGATTGAGGTCGAGGTCGAGTTCTCTGAGACCGTCCAGTTCATAGCCAAAGAGGCGGTAGGCTCCTTCGGTCGTGAGTGAGCAAGCTTCCGCTAGGTCTCGCACCATGTTAGCCATGGGGCGCGCTTCTGTTCGTCGCAGGTTGGAGATGAAGTCTTGTAGCTTGCGCTCGTGTTGCGTATGCGCAACACGTGTTAGATCGTTTACTGCTCGAATCTGTCGATTCAGCTTCCGAATGTGCTCCACCCGCTCAATCACTTCTCTCGAACTGACAGATGTATACATGGCGAAGGCTTCTCCTCTAGGTTTTCGACACGGGAGCCGGAAAACGACAACGCTCTAAAAACGGAGGATGAAGTGGAACAGAGTTTGATTCGATCGGTCTCTTTGTACGAAAGCAGAGCAACTGCCCAACGAACTCTGTCGCGGTGCATCTACTTCAAATCCCGCCTGGAATCAATGATCCTGGAGCCATAGAAAGGGCGTTCCGCTTCAGCCTATTAACCTGGCGGTTGCTACATTTCTATAACAAGATTTGTCTTCGGGTGAGATGAAAGCGAAACGTGGTTGTGATTCCTCTTACTCGATTCGAGCGTGTTATCCATGCAGCCGAGAGGCTCCTGGAGCCCCACGCAGTGGAATTGCGTTTTTGGTGCCAAAGCCTCGGCGTAGCACGCCTCGCAGGGGAAATGTAGTCTTGAAAAATAAAGTCCGAAAAGCAGTTGACACAAACGCCAATCAGTAAGAAACTTTCCAAGTCATCGGCAGCAGAGAACGGAACGTCGGCGCCCCTTCACAACTTCATATCTCGATTCGATCGCATCGGTCGGGAAAGGTCCCCGCCTCCGGATGCACTCTCACGCCTTTTGATGTGTCCAAATCGACGGATACGATCAAGCGGTACTGGCACCAGAAAATGGATCACAGATCAAATCACTTCCATGAGGGAATCTCATGAGCATCAAAGCCTCTGAACTTCCTGAACTCATTGCCGCCGCAGTCAAAAAGGCTGTTGCGGAAAAACAGATCACGGACGAGCAGTTACTTGCTCTTGCACATCGCCCGATCACCATCGGCTTAATTGCTCAACCTGAACTTACGGCTGCAAAGTCTGGTGCCACTATCACCGAGGGTGAGCGTGTTCCGTTCCCGCTTCGGACCATGGGATATAGGCTCGTTGGTCTCGATGAACTCAGGAACACAGCAGCGCTCAAGGCTGAAGAAGAGTAATGAGCGACTCTGCACTGCTTTGTCCGAGTGCGCAGCCTCATGTGCCTGGGGCGGCTGTCCACGGTGTCGTGGATTCCGCGACCGGCAGGATCGCGTATCTCGAAGCCAGAGTGCCGGTCACTCCGGAATTATTGGCATCCACTTCGCCTATGCTGCCCACACAGGTTCTGCGAGTCTCAGCACCCTGCCAAGAGGAGTCATGCGCACACTTTGCAAACTCGACTTGCACGCTCGGAGAACGGCTGGTAAGTATCTTGCCTGCATCCGAACAGACGATAGTGCGCTGCGCGATTCGCGTTTCGTGCCGGTGGTTTCACGAGCAGGGGAAGGCCGCGTGTCTGCGTTGCGACCTGATCGTAACCGATGAATACACGAGAAACACAGCTCTTGACTCCGTGGCTACTCCGCCACTTGCAAGATGATTCAGCGTCTTGAGAAAGGGATTTTATGCCCGACATAAGACCGTATGGCATCGCGATCCACCAAGCCGTGGCTAGCGGCGACCTCGTGAGAATGAAGCAGACCCTTGTCACTGCGGAACAATGGCTCGCAGAACTTGGCGACGTGTCCTCCGCTATCGAATTGCTGAAAGTCGAGATTGCCAAACTAGAACGCTCGGAATAAAGCAGAGATCCGTAGATCAGTTAAAGGAGACATACGCAAATGGAGCAGAGCCAATCCCACCCCATACCAACACCTATGTATGCCGTCACCATCCACAAGATCGTCGCTGGTGGAGACATCGCTGAGATGCAGCAGGCGCTCACCGAGGCCGAGCAACAGCTTAAGCAGCACGGCGATTTGAGCGCAGCAATCGAAATCCTCAAGTCTGAGATCGCCAAGCTTGAGGCTGCGAACAAAGGTCCAGTGATGCGTACTCTTTACGGTCGTCCTATTGAGGATGCAATCCAGAGCGGAGACCTTGCGAAGATGAAAGCGCTCGCCACCGAAGCTGCAAGCTACAAGGGCGGCGACATCTCTGCAGCGGTCACGAAGCTGAACGCGGAAATCTCCAAATTGGAAGCTAAGTAACGTCGAAACGACGTCCTGCTGTCGCGTCAACGGCGCGGCAGGGTTTTCCCGGTTTGGAGCCAACACAATGGAACCCAGCACCCGCAAAACGCCGCCTCGTTATCTGACCGATCAAGACTTTCGACGCTATGTGCCCGTCCACGTGGTCTGGGAGATCACTCTCGCCTGCGATCTCAAATGCATGCACTGCGGCTCACGTGCCGGCAAGCCCCGTAGCAATGAGCTCTCCACCCAGGAGTGCCTCGACGTGGTCGACGCTCTGGCCCGACTCGGCACTCGTGAGGTCACCCTCATCGGCGGCGAGGCCTATTTGAGGAAAGACTGGACTCAGATCATCCGACGCTGTGTCGACAACGGAATTTACTGTGCCACACAGACTGGCGGACGCAACTTTACACAACAGCGCCTCGACGAAGCTATCGACGCTGGCCTGAATGGATTGGGTGTTTCCCTCGACGGCTTGGAGCCGCTGCACGATCGGCTGCGCGGTGTTCCCGGTTCCTTTCAAGCTGCTCTCAATACGCTGGGGCGTGCACGAGCAGCAGGTCTCGGCATCAGCGTAAATACCCAGATCGGCGCAGAGATCATCCCGCAACTTCCCGAACTGATGGACATCATCATCGCTGCCGGAGTCAAGCAGTGGCAGATCCAGATCACCGTTGCGATGGGCAACGCCGTCGACAACCCCGAGCTGCTCCTGCAGCCGTATCGCGTCCTCGAACTCATGCCGGTGCTTGCCGAGCTTTACCGAGAGGGTGCAAAGCGTGGCCTCCTTATGGTTACCGGTAACAATATCGGATACTTCGGGCCGTATGAGCACATTTGGCGGGGCTTCGGAGATGAACGAGTTCACTGGAGTGGCTGCAACGCCGGCCACACTGGGATGGCGCTCGAAGCCGACGGCACGGTGAAAGGCTGCCCATCGCTCGCTACTGTGGGCTTTTCCGGCGGCAACGTACGGGACCTAACACTCGAGCAAATATGGAGCGAAAGTAAAGAGATTCACTTCGGGCGCCTGCGATCTGTTGAGGACCTTTGGGGCTTTTGTCGCACTTGCTACTACGCTGAGGTCTGTCGCGGGGGCTGCACCTGGACTTCGCACTCTCTGCTCGGTAAGCCTGGTAATAACCCCTATTGCCATTATCGCGCGCTCGAACTCGATAAGCAGGGTCTCCGTGAACGGATCGTCAAGGTCCGCGAGGCGACGCCTGATTCCTTTGCCGTCGGCGAGTTCAACTTGATCACTGAACGCATCAGCGATGGCACTGTCGTCGATAGCTCTCTCTCGCAGAAGCAGCTCGTTCAGCTGGGCGGAAGTGGCGAAGAGAAATGGGCTCCACGGGAAGGCCGCATCCCGCCCACACTGCATCTTTGCCACGCTTGCAATAGCTACGTTTGGCCGCACGAGACAGAGTGCCCGCACTGTGGAGGAGATATCGCAGCCGCTCTCGCGCAATACCAAGAAGACAGCCTCCGCCGTCACGAGGCGATGGAGAATGTACGTGCCCTCATTGCAAAGTACAAGGAGGATACTGAGCAGGATTTGACTCGTCCCTGAGATCGTGATCCTTTGGCTCTCTGGTCCGCTGCGGGAGGATCAAGCTCACAACTACCGGACGGTCGCAACAGCACCATCAAGCGGGCCGACTCGAATGGAGTGTGACGTCCGCGCCCACGCGAGCACACATAAAAAGTCGTCACCCACGCTGAAGATATGTCCGCGGCGGTTGATGCGGATCGGTATCGAATTGTCGTGCGCAGATTCTAGTTCCAGACCCAAATCGGAATTCTGGAATTCGGATTAAATGCTCGCCGGAGTGGTAAGCCAGTTTCACCGACTGCTTTGCGCAGATAACGTGACACAATCGTGCGGTAGTGAAATCTTTCCTAATCATCTTGAATAAAAGTTTCGCGTCTGCAGGTCCCAGACTCCAAGCTCTACATCGGGGGATCGCATGCAATCGATACGAGCAGCGAATGGATCTCCAAACCTCCGCGGCGTCCTTGCCTGCGCTGTACTGTGCGGGGCCCAAACGGCAGCTCACGCCCAGGATGGCAATGGAATCCACGTCGGCGAGCCCAGGATCTACGATTCCCGCGAATTCACCTTAATGCTCGATTCGCTGTCCCAACAGCTTTAAAACAAGAACTTCATCGATCCGAAGGCCCACGCCGCCGCTCTTGGGAACGTCCAGGGTTTCCAGTCGACAGACTCCAGCAACGCATTCTTTGCGAACGGAGCAGTGGGTCCCCAAGCGGCCCTAGTTGACGGCAGCGGCGTAGCCACTGCAGCGGCCGCATCGACTGTCTCGCCTATTGGCACCTTCTGCACCGGCACATCTACCGTCCCCGCAGTCACAATCAACATCGCCGCCCCAGCCGCCGCAACTCCCGCAGCTACCACTACCACCGCAGCGAGTGTTGGTCCGCAGGCGCCAGCGCTTCCCGCCCTTCAGAACCCACCGGCCTTTAATCCCAGTTTCGGCCCCAGTGCATCTGACCTGCCCGCAGGCGAAACCAGCCTGACTTACCAGATTTATAACCTCAAGCTCCTAATTGATCGTTCTCTCACCGACCGCATCGATCTGCAACCGGTACACGGAGCGACGCGAGTAGGCATGGCTGGGCGCATCCGCTCTACGCTTTCGGTCAGGGTTTAGAGACTATCTTTGGGCATTTGGAACGCGATAGAAGTAATTTTGCGTTAATGACTACACGCGATCCACACTCTGCGAGAGTGATGTTTCAGCAGAGCGAGCTTCCGAACCTTCGTCGCGTGGGCGGTGTCCTGGTTCCGATTTAGGAGCGTCTGTGCGGTTGAGCCAAGCCAGACGCTGACGCCAGCACCGAGCCCTTGTCTTTGTCGGGCGCCTGCGCTACAGATGCCCCGATCTGATTGAAAAGCCCCTGCCATTGACCTGTGAAAGTTCCCGCCGTCGCCACAGTGTCAAGGGTACTAAGACTGGAAGCATCACACACTTGGCTCGGGTCTCCGACTTTGAATGGTGCCATCTCATCACGCCCTAGTTTTCAGAGTACGGGCGGAACGAAAGCGATAATGTGGATGCGCTCACTCGGCGCAAAGCAATCTTCAAACTGTGGACCGTAGACTTCGCCGCCTGACTTTGTTTGGTGAACTCCATGAAATCTGCAATCACCTTCAGTGCCAAAGATGAGAAGACCAGCATAGAAATCTCCATGCCAATCGAACCGATCTTGAATAGCTTGAGGGATGCGGAATCTCCGCTTGTCACCGTTGACCGTCACAAGGAAGTATTGAGCAACTAACGGAGTCTCAGGCAGTGTCATTTTGCGTCCGTCTTCTTCGCAGCTGCCCAACGCTTCTTCTGAGCAGCAGCGATCTTTGCACGACCCTCAGCAGACATCTTGCGCCTCTTCGGGTGGGCCTTCTTCGTGCCAGATTCCTTTGGCCTTCCGCGTTTGCCCTTTACAGGCGCGGAGTCAAGGCTAAGCAGTACGGCTCTGGCGTTTTGGAGTTTTGCTAGTTCAGTGTCGATTTGTGCAATGAGAACTTTGGTATTCATACCCGATAGATTATCACTGCCATGAGTGATTGATGTTGCCGCATAGAGTTCTCAGTGAGAGCATGGCAAGGGAGGCGGCCGATGACAATGACGGCCGATCGGCGGCGTGACGTGTGACAGGAGATAGCGCAACACTCGGCGGTGCTTGCGATAGTGCCGAGGCTCTTGCTGGTATCCTCGCTAACGTCGGGTCGGCATATTGGCGGGGAATTGGTTGCGGCAGCAAAGCTGTTGGCAATTTATTCGGTTGTGATAGTGGCTGTGAAGGTGCGCCATGAGCGGGTGGGAATGACCGTGGCGGTGCTGGCAGTGCTGCCGTTGGCGGCGGCGCTGTCGCGCGGCGAGTGGTTCCAGGTGGCGATACTACCGGCGACGGTGGTGCTGGCGGTGAGCGTTGGGGACTGAGCCTGCCGCCTATGTGGCTATCAGTCTCCATCTTTTTCGACACAATATTTTGGCGAGACGAGATACTCGACCTGAAGTTTCCCATACCGTCTTCCTTGTCTCATCAACACCACCTCTAATATCAGATAATGTTGCATCGACCCGTAGAGACCGTCCCGTTTTTCAGGAACTGCAGCTAGAGCGCCGTACGCTTAGCGCCATTTCCGCAGGCGCAGCGTCTTATGGCTAAAAAATAGTCTATTCCGGAGGAGCACGAGCAAACGTAGGGTATTTCAATCCATCGCTGCCGCTTTTCTTTTTGCAGTTGTTTCTGCTCAGACGCGCATACCTGACTTTAGCGGAGTTTGCCAGCTTGACCTGCGTCGAAGCAAGATCGAAGCAAAGAGTCCCCCCGGCGAGTGTCGCGACCATTTGATACAACGGCAAAAACTGAGGCTTTTCAAGGACACACCATTACCTTCACAAACCGACGGATACATGGAAGACGGCGATAGTGATGGATCCAAGAGAACCAAGCGTCACCCACCAAGATGGGTTGCTGCCGTCCTCCATCGTTTGTTGCGTCGCGGCTCATCTGCAACTCAAGGGCACTCTCGACAAAGCGAAGGCAGAAAGGGATGCTGCTGGGAAAGCGGCACAGACCGAAGTGCGTGCAAAAAAATTCCGAACGAAGAAGGAGCTTCGAACGCAGAACCGGCGAAACCCACTGCGGTCGTGAAACCAGTCGAAGCTGCCAAGGCGGACCGCTGAGACACTTCGGCCTCTTCGATATCCCTGCCGACTCTAAGTCTGTTGCGGATGATGTGGATGAGGAAGAAGAGATTCTCGCGGAGGCCGCCGCACGTTGTGGGATTTATGGCTCGGACTCGCCAGCATATGGCAGGGTGATATTTACCCCGTAATGGAGCTTCACCTACGAACCCTTGGGATACCTCGCGCAGCGATCATTGTTTGAATCTCTATAGATCAGAGTTTGACGAATGCATCCAATTTCTTCATCAGGGACGCGATGCCTAAGGGAGGGAGAAAGGTCGGATTATTTCCATTCAAAATGTCTTTCATCCTTTGCTCTATAAATGGACGATATTCTGGATGTGTCAGTATGTAAAAGCGCTCTTCGCGAATCGCCGCTAACACCTGTTCCCCGATAGCACGAGGATTTTCTCCCTGCTTGAGACGTTCAGCGTACCAATCGAGAACAGCGGTTGCAATCGGGCTTGCGGGTTGCGGCAAATCGTCTGTAAGGTCCACTGGGCGATTGCGACTGGAGGCCATTATGTTTGTGTCAACGCAACCGGGACACAGAACCGAAATCTTTGGTTTGAAGCGCCCCCGCTGTAGTTCCCAATACACACACTCAGAAAGAGCTACTACTGCAAATTTGGTGACGCTGTAAAGCGTGTTGTCATCAGTAATAAGACCAGCGGTCGAAGAGGTATTAACGATGTGAGCATCTGCGCCCTGTTCGATCATGATCGGGAGAAAAGATCGAAGTCCGTTCACCACTCCCATAAGGTTGACACCAAGAATCCAGTTCCAGTCGTTGAGACTACTTGTCCAACTCAAACCAGTGCGGACACCTACGCCCGCGTTATTGCATAAGACGTGAACGGCGCCGTAACGGCTGACAGCCTGTCTGGCTAGTTCCTCAACTTGATCTGCCTTCGAGACGTCTGTCGAAACCGCAAATACATCAGCACCGGAGTTAACCAGAGACTTCGTTGTATCGGCGAGTACCCGATCCTCGATATCACTCAGAACCACCTTCATGCCGACGCCAGCGAAAACCTCCGCCATACCACGTCCAATACCACTTGCCGCGCCTGTGACTACGGCGACCTTGCCTTTGAAGTCTTTCATCGTCAGCTCCGTAAACTAGTGAAATGGGGAACGCTCTTGTTGGAGGCAGTTGTTGAACGGCCGTTGGTATTGGCGTTGCTAAACGCATGCTTAACGCACATTGTCCTCGCATAAGAACGAATTTATCTCACTGAGGCCGGATGCCGAGCACTATTTTGAAGTTCGTAGAAAAGTAACATCGAGCGTTTGTTCATTCAACATAGAAACCAGTTGCCGAATAACAATTTGCGAAGGCTCTGTTCCAAGACGCTCTGCGCAGATCGCAATCAGATAGTCGAATCCAATCGGGATCTGCCAAAACTGCCAACGAGCCGAGTAATCAGACAGTTCGGGTTCAATCGTGAGAATGACAGAATGATCATCAGGATAGAAAAAACTAAACTTATCGAGTGGCAAAGACAGGCCCATGCCTCGCGCTTTGATGTAGGACTCCTTAAAAGTCCAGTACTCGAAGAATCTGTACTGCTGACGATTGGCAGACAGGGCAACAAGCGCCCTAGCCTCGTCCGGAGCGAAAAACCGATTTGCAAGATCAATTGAAACTTTCCGAACGTTAAAATTCTCGACATCCACCCCTATGGCTCGACCCTTACTAACTCCCAATACAATCAAGCTGCGTGTGTGTGAAATATTAAAGAGCAAACCTTCGTCAGCCGCTTCAGCATTCACGATGGTAGGCCGTCCAAAAGCATTTGTGGAGAAGATCCAATCGTGTGGGGCAATACGGATATAGCGCGAGAGAACGGTTCGCACCAGAACCCGTGTGACCAGATAACGTTGCTGGTCTCGAATGAAGCGGAATCGTAGTTCCTGCTCTCTCTCCTCAACACTCAGAATCTTCCGATAAGAGGGCATGTCTCTCTCTATCCCCTCATCGTAGAATGCCAGCCATAGATGAATCTCCTTTGAGTTAAGAGAAATCATAGTCTTGGATCTCAATTCTGTTGTCGTCGGCCGTTTGGCGCATCAACACTCGTGAATACAAACCAGTCGCTTAGCTGTCATCCGGGTTTCATTTGGGTAACCAAACGCGTTGTTGATATAACAGACGCCGCTGATCTCTATATTTTGATTGATATGACTATGTCCATAAACATGGATACTCGGACTGTATAAGCGTAACTGGCGCTCCAGTTGTGTGCTACCGAGAACCGGATAGAGCAATTTCATGGCATCGGGGATAAAGTCCGGCATTATATCTATTCGTGGCAAGAAATGCGAGAAAGTGATTACCGTATCGCTTTCTTTATCAGCTTGTTCGCTATTCCGTTTTGCAAAGTACTCTGCAGCATCTTTCTCAGTGAATCCGTTGGGCCAGCGGCATGCGTGATAATCCATCCATATCGACTTCAGCTCTTCACTGGGCTCGCCAAAACTGTAATCATACCAACCGAGTAACGGAACAATCATAAGGCGGTTCTCATTGAATATCTGCATAGAAGCTCCGCAAAATGCGACTAGGGAAGATACGGTTAGGAACTTCTCAAGCGAGGTCTTCGAATGGGAGTCTCGAAGCACCCACAAATCGTGATTTCCCGGCACGAATAACACTTTTCTGAAGCGGGTCACGAGCAACCCTAAACACCATTCCATAAGCCGCAGTTCATCCGTCAGATCTCCAGCCAGAATTAGAACGTCGTTCCGGTAATCAGCGGTTGAAATATCTGCAACCCACGCCGCGTTTGCTCTGAAATCGATATGAACATCAGATAAGGCGAAAATCCGCATTTGGAGAGTGACCCCTAGATTTAAAAAAACGATTCACGCAAATTCCAACAAAGCCGCAAGGTTTCTGCGATCGTTCGAATGGGGTGTCATGATGGCATGGATCTGCGATCGAGAGGATCCTGGCAGCGCGTATTTCATAAATGTCGCCAGCGATCCAGCAGGACCAACGTCGATGTATCGACGAGGCCCGCTCTTCTCTAAGTATGAAACTGTCTCCAGAAAACGCATAGGCTGCCGTATGACGCGCCAGAAGAAGTCCATCGACAGGCCCGATAAGATCGTTGCCCTGTCGCAACAGACTAACGGTAGTTTGCATGTGCCAAGCGGTATAGATCGCATAAACAGATCGAAGGGTTGATGTGCCGTATCGATCCACTTTGAGTGGAAAGCATAGGAGACTGGAAGGCGCTGAAAGCTCACGTTTCTTTCCCTAAGACATTTCTCAATAGCCGACAATCTCATTTGTGTTGCAGAGATTACGAAGTGGGACGAAAAACTAATTCCGGCGAGTTCGCTGTGTTCTATCAGAAAACCCTCCTGGAACAGCGATGGTGACGCCAGGATTGCCAACATCCCGCCGGGCTCGCAAACCTCTTCGACGATAGTCGCTTGTCGTATCACAGCTTCGATAGCATCCCCAACACTCAAACAGCCCGCGACGGCCGCTGCCGTGTAGGACCCCAAACTTACACCCATGACAACATCGGGGATGATGCCAGCGTGAATCAAAGCCTGCGTCAGTGAATATTCAACGATGAAAACCGCGGGATGGGTGAGGATGGTGCGATCAAATACATCGTGTCTTTGATTGATGGGGGAGTAGAGAACGTCGAGAATCGATATGTTGTTAAAATTTCTGGCGATTTCGTCGAGCCGGAACATCCACTGACGGAAAACGGCATTTGTGTCAAACAAAGTCCTGCCCATCTGAAAATACTGTGATCCCTGTCCAGAGAACATAAAGACCTTTTCGAGCCCAGACATGGAACCCTCCCCTTTGTAGAAGTCAGCTGCTGTCAGGTGGGGTTCAGTCGGAATAGAACCCCACGTGCATGCTCTTGCGAAGAAGGACGTGAAATTCAGGATCCTGGATGTGGATTGGATTGTGCTCGTCCAAAAAAAAACTAAAAAGGCTAATCGTGCGAGGCTCCTACACCAAATTAATTAAGCAATTGATCTGGGTCTCAGCGTCAACATCCGCATCATAGTCTACGGTTTTGATACCGAAGCCGAACAGCTTTAAGAATTCGGTTTGAAAGCCAATAAAATCGCTTATGACCTTCAAGTTTTCTGTGGTCACTTGGGGCCAAAGTTCTTCGACTTGATTCTGAATGACAGGACTAACTTCTCTTTCATCAACCCGGTTACGCTCTTCAGAGTCGCGACGCGGGCGATCATTAAAAAGGCACTCACGAAACAATCGGTAAATTTGTTGAATGCAACCTTCGTGGGAGCCTTCTCTTTTCATCGTGCTAAACAGCAGAGCCAGATAGAGCGGCATCGCCGGAATTGCGGCACTTGATTGGGTTACAACGGCTTTAAGCACTGAAACAGTCGCATCGAAACCCTCCCTGCGCAGAGTTTCCACCGTTCGGTCTAAGTCTTTCTTTGCAGCACCAATGGTTCCGTTCCAATAAATTTCGCGCGTAACGTTTTCCCCAATATAAGTGTATGCGGTTGTCTTACAGTCGTCAGCCAGTACTCCAGCTGCGCTGAGGGCACGTATCCACCTCTCCCAATCGTCGCCACCCATAACGGCGACGGTGTCATCGATCTCTTTTTGCGTAGCCGGCTCCAATGTGAATTGTTTGACGACCTCACGGTCAGTGTCTATGCCGGTTTGGGTTAGCGGCTTGCCGATTGGTTTCAAGGAAGAAGAATGAAGTGCGCCTGTATCCGGATGCAACCTTCGGGGTGAAGCAAGGCTATAGACAACTAAGTCCACAGATCCGAGATCAGCTTCGATGAGCCTGATCGCGGCCTTCTTCACTGCGTCCGAGAAAGCGTCGCCGTTGATATTCTTCGAATACAAACCTGCTTCATCTGCAGAATCCTGAAAAGCTGTACTGTTATACCATCCAGCACTCGCAGTCCGATTGCCGGAGGCTGGCCGTTCATAAAATACACCTATTGTCTTTGCTCCACATCCGAACGCCGCCGTGATCCGTGATGCCAGTCCATATCCGGTCGAGGCGCCGATAACGAGTACTCTTTTGGCTGATCCTGAAATTCGACCCGAACTTGTAACATATTCAATTTGCTCACGGACATTAGCCTGGCACCCAATCGGATGCGCCGACGCGCAAATGAAACCCTTGATTCTTGGGCGTATAACCATCAAACCAACTCACAGTATTCGAGCGTAATTTTCACACACTGATTATACTGCCACTTCGAATGTTCGGGGCATGCGACACATTTTTGGGCGAAAAACATGTCGCCAAATTTGGATGATGAACTTCATCATTGCGAAATCTAACAGGAGGTTTGATTTTTCCAAGGGAGTGTGGTAGACCTGTATTCGCTCATCCCGAGAGGTACGCGCCGCGGTGGGAGTTCTTACGATTCAGCTTCGCCATGTTGAGTATTGAAGGCAAACAGGATGAAGTGTGCCCCTGTGGGCCCGCTTCCAACCGTAAAGAATTCGGCGGTATCTCCCAAAATGAAAAACTACATTGGACTAGCCTGCACTGGCCACGACAATGCTCTCGCTATCGTGAGTGGCAAGGGCGATATAGTCTTCGCTGAAGCAACTGAACGACTGCTGCAGAATAAGAGATCCTATAACTGTGCTCCAGACAACCCCTTTCTAATAAATAGGCTCATAAAGGAGCACTGTGAACCCACAGCGGACATTGTCATCGCAAAGTCATGGAGCGAGGGAGCTCCCGAAATCCTGCAAGGTGAAAGTAGACGGGCTGCAGACCGGCGTCGGGAAACCTATCCGCCTTTTTCCGACGGCTTCACAAAATATGATATTGGCGCCTATCAGTACGTGCTTAAGTACGTCACCGACAGTATCGTGAGTTCGGGTGTGAACCTGCAGTTCTACTGCCAGGAAGTGCTACGAAAGACCGTTGAGAACAGAGCGTATAACCATCATCTAACACACGCTGCCGCAGCCTGTTACACCAGCCCCTACAGGTCAGCCGTATGCATTGTTGTCGACGGGATGGGAGAAGGTGTCAGCACTAGCTGCTATTCGTATCGTGACAATAAAATCGAAGAGTTAGTTACCAACCCCCAGGGTTTGTCGGGCAACTTGGCCAGGAGTTTGGGATTCTTCTATTCCCATTTATGCGGATGGTGCGGATTCGATCCATGGGCAGGTGAAGAGTGGAAAGTTATGGGATTGGCCGCATACGGCAAATTCGATAAAGCCATTTACAGTATTCTGCGCGAGAGAGTGGCGGTGAGAGACCTGGACGTCCATTGCCCAGATAGTGATTGGAGCGTAGCTCCGAGGCTTTTGAAATATATAAGAACGCCGGACAAGCCAAGTCTTGCGGCAGCAGATTTGGCCTGTACCGGACAAGTAGTTTTTGCAGAGGTAATGACCGAGTTACTCAATAATCTGTACGATTTGAGAATATCCGACAATCTAGTGTTCGGAGGCGGATGCGCGCTTAATTCCTCTTATAACGGAAAGATATTGGAATCAACTAAATTCAAGAGCTTGCATGTTTTTTCTGCTCCGGGCGACGATGGTAACGCTGTCGGAGCGGCGTTATTAGCTTACAAGCAGGATCATTCAGATTCGCCGCTTCAGAATGAACTATCTTCACCCTATCTTGGATCTCAGATCTCGCGGTCCACATTGGAAAACGTCGTCCATTACGGGCAGATACCGCATCTTCATCATCTTCCAAACAATATTTGCGAAAAAACTGCTGATCTATTAGCTAGCGGAAAAATTGTAGGATGGGTTCAGGGGAGAGCTGAATTCGGTCCGCGGTCATTGGGCAATAGGTCGATTTTGGCGGATCCCCGTCGCAAAGACATGAAGGAGCGTATCAATGCGCGAGTTAAGTTTCGCGAAGAGTTTCGCCCGTTTGCACCTTCGGTGTTAGCCGAGTATGGCGAAGACTTTTTCCTGAACTTTCAGGAGTCTCCTTATATGGAGCGTACGCTTTCATTTCGCGAAGATGTTAGAGACAAAGTTCCTGCCGTAGTTCATGTTGACGGAACAGGGCGGTTGCAAACAGTAAAAAAGGAACACAACGAGCGGTTTCACAGATTGATCACTAACTTTCACAGAATTACCGGTGTTCCAATGTTACTCAATACAAGTCTAAATGTGATGGGAAAGCCGATTATTCATTCAGTGGAGGATGCGTTGGCAGTTTTTTACACCACCGGATTGGACGCCTTAGTGGTCGAAGACTATCTATTCGAAAAGAGTATTTAGCTCATACGGTCAACCAGGCACTCGAGTACGCGATCTGTGGTAGCAAACGTCTCAGCAGGCCATAGCGGCTGGAGACGATGCTGTTGTGGAACTTCGGTTTTATCTCCATACGGAAGTACATCCCATGAACCAGGAAGACGCTAATCGCATATGACCAAATCAAATTTGCTTGACCTTATAGCCCGGTATACTCGAGAAATAATTCCGGACCTCGACTCGCATGAGTTTATTGCTTCGGATCGCCTGGTCGACCTAGGTGCTAATTCAGTGGACCGGGCTGAGATTGCGATGATGGTCCAGGAAAGTCTTGGCTTATCTGTTCCTCGGGTTGAATTATTTGGACCCAAGAACATCGGGGAACTGGCGGACCTGTTTCTTGCGAGACTCAATGTCGCCTGATCTCGTCGTCACCGGAATGGGAGTGATCTCGTCGATCGGACAGGGCAAAGCCTCGTTCATCGGCAATCTACTGAATGGCGACAGCACATTCGATGTCATGCGACGGCCCGGTCGGATGCGTGAGTCATCGTACATTGGAGCTGAAATCGACGAAATAGTTTTCCGTTCCGCTATTTCGAAACAGGTGCAGCGAGCGGCGTCGCTTTCTGCTAAAGCTGCTCTTGTGGTGCTCCAGGAGGCATGGGAGGAGGCGAATCTATCAGAAATCGATCCAAATCGTGTAGGCCTGGTAGTTGGTGGTTCGAATGTTCAACAACGCGAAATAACTCAACTGCAGAATGACTATCGGGAACGGCTTATTTTCTTGAAGCCGAGTTACGCGTTGTCGTTTATGGATTCGGACATATGTGGATTCTGTACTTCGCAGTTCGGGATTCGAGGGTTCGCGTATACGGTGGGCGGAGCCTCGGCTAGCGGTCAATTAGCGATAATCCACGCTGCTCAGGCAGTCCTTGCAGGTCAGGTTGATGTTTGTATCGCACTGGGATCTTTAATGGATTTGTCCTATTGGGAGTGTCATGCGTTGCGTACAATCGGCGCTATGGGTTCTGACCGCTATGCGAATGACCCTACACTTGCGTGCCGTCCATTTGATCGAAATCACGATGGTTTCATATTCGGCGAAGCATCTGGAGCGATTGTGGTCGAGTCGGCGCGGTCGAGTGAAAAGCGAAAAGTGAAGTCGTACGCATCCTTGCGGGGATGGGCGATCGCAATGGATGCTAATCGTAATCCAGATCCATCGTTCGATGGTGAGTCGCGGGCGATCCTGGATGCTATGCAAATGGCAGAGTGGTTTCCTGAGCAGATTGACTATATTAACCCTCATGGTACGGGCTCGGTCATCGGTGACGAAATAGAACTAAAGGTGCTCCGTTCGTGTGGGTTGACCAGCGCATTTTTGAATGCTACCAAGTCTCTGATCGGCCATGGACTCAGCGCCGCGGGGACAGTAGAAGTGATAGCAACGTTGCTTCAAATGAAGGCAGCTCGATTGCACCCGACCCGAAATTTAGAAAACCCGATCGATTCAGGATTCAACTGGGTAGGGCAGACCTCCGTCAGCCATCAGATCGAAAATGCATTGACGCTCAGTATGGGTTTTGGCGGAATTAACACGGCAATGTGCTGGCAGCGGCAACCCTAGTCTTATTTAGCGCCTGTATCTGGAGATCACGTTTATGTTACCTGTCGGAATAGAAGCTATGAATGTGTTCGGCGGCACCGCGTACCTGGATGTCACCGAACTGGCGCGTCATCGTAAGTTAGATACAGTGCGCTTCTCGAATTTGCTGATGCACCAAAAGACGGTAGCGTTACCGTATGAGGATCCCGTTACGTTTGGAGTGAACGCTGCAAAGGCCATTGTCGATTCCTTAACGCCCGCAGAGAAGAATCGAATCGAGCTTTTGATTACATGCACCGAGTCGGGAATAGACTTTGGTAAATCGATAAGTACTTATATCCACACCTACTTGGGACTTAGCCGAAACTGCAGACTTTTTGAGATTAAGCAGGCGTGCTATTCGGGAACCGCTGGATTTCAGATGGCAGTGAATTTCGTCCTCTCGCAGTCTTCGCCGGGCGCGAAAGCACTTGTTGTGGCCACGGATATATCTCGTTTCATGGTCGCTGAAGCGGGCGAAGCTCTCGCTGAGGACTGGTCTTTCGCGGAGCCTAGTGGCGGGTCCGGGGCGGTGGCGCTGTTGGTGAGCGATCGACCTCGTGTGTTTCAAGTAGATGTTGGAGCAAATGGCTATTATGGCTACGAGGTTATGGATACCTGTCGCCCGATGCCTGATAGCGAGGCCGGTGACACAGATTTATCACTTCTCTCTTATCTCGATTGCTGTGAAAACGCATTTGCGGAATATCAAAAAAGAGTGACTGGCGCGCATTATCGAGATTCCTTCCAATACTTGACTTTTCATACTCCGTTCGGCGGCATGGTTAAAGGGGCGCACCGGACCATGATGCGTAAACTCCTGCAGGCTAAGCCTGCTGAGATCGAAGAAGATTTTCAACGGAGGGTTTTCCCGGGTGTGAACTATTGTCAGCGTGTGGGAAACATAATGGGAGCCACGATGTTTTTATCTCTGGCCAGCACTATCGACAACGGGCAGTTTTTCTCTCCACGACGTATAGGGTGTTTTTCATATGGATCTGGATGTTGCTCCGAATTTTACAGTGGCGTCGTAACTTCAGAGGGACAAGAGCGACAACGTCATTTCGCTATAAAGCGCCAATTGGATGAACGCTATCTTCTCTCGATGGAAGAGTACGAGTCTATTATTCGCGGCAGTGGCGCGGTATCTTTTGGTACTCGAAACGTGCAATTGGATAAGAGCTTCATTGCAAAAGCCTATCAAGCCAGCAGTAGCAAAGGGCGGTTGTTTTTAAACAGAATCAAAGAATTTCATCGCGAATACGAGTGGTTGTCATGATCTATGAAACGCTCAAGGTCTCGTTTCAGGAATCGATTTGTTTTTTGCAGATCGACAGACCACAAGAAAAAAATACGATCAATCGCAAGCTCGTGTCGGAGTGTCACGAAGTCCTTTCAATCTGCGAGGAATCTGCTTCCGTCATTGTATTGAGCGGTTCTCCGGAGATATTCTGTTTTGGGGGTGATCTCAGCGCGATCACGCTCACTTCTATGCCGGCCGAGAACTCAGACGACGGTCCAGGGCCTTTGTACGACCTTTGGTTGCGTCTGGCAACAGGGTCTTATGTGACCGTTTCCCATGTTCGGGGCAAAGCGAATGCCGGTGGTATCGGTTTTGTTGCAGCGAGTGACATTGTTCTCGCCGACGAAACTGCCGTCTTCAGTCTTTCCGAATTGTTATTTGGGCTGTATCCCGCATGTGTGTTACCGTTTCTTGTTCGGCGAATCGGTTTTCAAAAAGCGAATTACCTCACTCTGATGACGCAACCGATAACAGTAATACAGGCTCGCGAGTGGGGGCTGGTAGATGCTTTCGAGTCCGATAGCGACGCCTTATTGCGTCGGCATTTGATACGCCTACGTCGCCTCTCCAAAACTGCAATTAGACGATACAAGACTCATATGGGTCGAATTAACTCGTCGTTAGCAGAGCTAAAACCGATCGCGGTCAATGCTAATTTAGAGATGTTTTCCGATGCGGACAACCTAAATGCCATCGCTCGTTATGTCCAAGAAGGAATTTTTCCCTGGGTGAAACCCTAATGGAATCGAACGCTGTCGCAATGCAGGAGATCGCTCCTTCTGTCGTGCAAATAACGATGCAGGATCGCGAAAATAAGAACACGTTTTCCCAAGGGCTAATTGCAGGCTTGTTAGACGCTTTTCAACGGATACGCTCAAAATCAACTTATAAAGTAGTAATCCTGACTGGCTATGACAACTACTTCTGTTCTGGTGGTACCCAAGAGGGACTGCTTATGTTGCATGAAGGCCACGGGAAGTTTTCGGATGTGAATATCTACAGCGCTCCACTAGATTGTGAAATCCCTGTAATTGCAGCGATGCAGGGTCATGGTATCGGCGGTGGGTTCGTCTTTGGCTTGTTCGCGGACTGCGTTGTGCTGAGTCGTGAAAGCGTGTACACAACTAATTTTATGAAATATGGTTTCACCCCAGGTATGGGCGCTACGTATATTTTACCCAAAAAGCTCGGAATCGGCCTCGCAGAAGAAATGCTGTTAAGCGCCCGCACTTTTCGGGGAGGTGATCTACAGAAGCGAGGAATACCATTTCCTGTGCTGCCTCGCAATGAGGTTTTGGAATACTCTCGTCATTTAGCACGGGATCTGGCCGAGAAGCCACGCGTATCGCTCGTGACCTTGAAAAGCCATCTCGTCGCGGAAATGCGCGCGAGCATGCCGGGGATCGTAGAACAAGAGATCGCGATGCATGACCAGACGTTTCACCAGCCTGAAGTAAAAGAACGTATTCAAAGCGCTTTCGGTAAGTAAACTCCTGCACTCGTTTTCCCGTCGTGTCGCGGTTTGTACAAGGCTCGATTGAAATGAAATCTCAAACGATCGGTAGCGTCGAGGATTCGGGGGGTGAAGAAGAGTTGCGTCCCACCCCTAAGGGAAAAGCTCTAACGCTCACTCATGGAGTCAACAGAGCTGGTACGCGGTGTATTAAGTGTCGCATATGAGAGTGAGATTTCTCAGGTGACCATCTCGGCCTCAGTAGCTATGTTTGCGAGCGCCAGGAAAGCACGTTCTCAAAGATACGCGCAGCATGCGGTGTTGACTTTATGCACCTTCGCTCTCGAAACGTTCTGCTCCCGTCTGTGAGGCGGTAGTCTGCATCGGCAGTAAGTGACAACGCTCATTAAATTCCAAGAGGCATACGTGTATATGCAAAGTGTCACTCTAAACAAAGTCCAACACGATGAGTATCTCAACGATGTGATCCAAATTGTGCTGTCCATCTTCAACCAGGAACCTTTCACAGAACAACCTTCCTACATAGTCGACATGGCTTGTGGCGACGGCGCTTTATTGAAGAGAATATACGATACGATCAAGACTCAGTCAGCCCGAGGGCTCATCCTCGATCAGCAGCCCTTACGTGTAATCGGTGTAGACAAAAGCGATGTTGCGCTCGCTCAGGCCGCTAGCTCGCTTGTTCAGATAGATCACGCGCTGATCCACGGCAGTGACGCGAGCTTTCATCAAGTTCTTTCGGACCTGATCGCCGTAGGAATCGACGATACAGTTGGCGTCCTATACCTCCATTTATATCCAAATTTTCACGGCTCATACACCACTGGTGCGGAGCCCGTAGCAGTGCCATTCGATTGCCTTTTTGTGAGCGCTCCACGAGGCATCGTCGATGGAAGTGAAGAAATCGAAGGCCGCAGTCTTTACACAGGATTTGTGGACGCAGCTCGACATTTCGCGAGTCTCAGCCGTCATCAAAGATCGATCGTGCCATGGACGTCATTAGGTTCCGAGCGAAAGCCAACGAACGGAATCCGTGAGCTAGATTTGGAGGTCAGGGCGGACAATGTGAACTCGGGTTTGTTGTCGGATCGACGGGAGGGGTATCTCATGGCCCTAGCTCATGCAGGACTATTTCCTGATACAAGAGCAGTTGAAAAGCGGCGAGAGACTTCAGTGTCTACTCGAATCACTGCGAGACTGCTAGAGCACCGCCCGTATATCGTTCGATATGCACGAGACAACGATGTGTCTGCGCTCGCTGAGTTAGAAAACCAATGCTGGACCGCAGGCAGTCGAATCTCGGTAAGCGCAATTCAAGATAGGGTCTCGAAGTATCCCGAAGGGCAGCTTATCCTGGAAGTCGACGGGAAACTGAAGGGCTGCATCTACTCTCAAAGAATCGATCGGATCGAATCGCTGGAGTGTGCTTCGTTCGACAATGTATGGACATGGCACACCCCTGGTGGACACGTGGTCCAGCTTCTGTCTCTAAATATCTTTCCGGATATGCAAGACAAGCAATTCGGCGATCAACTATTGGAGTTCATGCTGCAGCGCTGCGAATTACTGTCGGGTGTCGACACCGTTATCGGGATCACGCGGTGCCGGGACTTCAAGAAGTATCCCGGCGTGGCGATGTCCGATTATATCGGGCTGCGGAATGAACGAGGTGAGCTACTCGACACGGTTCTCAGATTCCATGAAAAACACGGAGCTAAAGTCTGTCGATTGATTGCTGGCTACCGTCCAAACGATGGAGAAAATTCCGGGAATGGTGTTCTAGTCGAATATGACCTCAGGGGAGGATCGAGAGCTGTCCGGCTCGATCAGCTGACGTCAAATCAAGTTGAACTCCCTCCACTTGCCACGCTTCAGGCTAGCTCGGTACCGGACTTCATAATTGATTTGGTGCGGGAGCGACTGCAAAAGGGCGAGTTGGAGTCGATCGATTTGGATCAACCACTAATGGAGATGGGGCTTGATTCGGCGGATTTGTTGGAACTGACAGCTAGTATTCACCATGAGTTCCGCATTCCAACAACGCCACTGTTCTTTTTTGAACATAACACCTGCCGTAAAGTAGTTCGAGCAGTCGTGGAACTCAGCGAAGCAACAATTGTCGTGGGCGGATCTGCACGGGGCGAGATTGAGCCCACCCCCGGACCCCTCCCGGAAGCAGAGGCGCCTGAATCCAAACCGGCTTCATTAGATGTGAGAGGTCTCAACCATGACGTCGCCATCGTTGGCGTCGCTTGCAGACTTCCAGGGAACATCGAGAATGCGGAACAATTATGGCGTTCATTGATTCAGGGTGATTCACTCGTTAGTGAACTCCCTGAAACTCGTTGGCAATGGCCCCTGGATATCGATCCGTTCGACAAGGACCGGGGAATAGATAAGGGCGGATTTTTGACTGACATCTCGCGATTTGACGCTGCGTTTTTTCGGGTATCACCTCATGAGGCTGACCTGATGGATCCACAGCAACGTATTCTTCTGGAACTCAGTTGGCAATGTCTAGAGGACGCCGGGTACGCGCCTGCCAGCCTGCGCGGGTCAAAGACTGCGGTTTTTATAGGTGCGAGTGGCTCCGACTACAGACTCTTGATCGACCGGTCCGGCAATAGAGTCGAGGCACATTCGGGGATCGGTACGGCAATGTCGGTACTCCCCAACCGCATTTCGTACTTTTACGATTTCTGTGGGCCGAGCATGCAAATCGATACTGCCTGCTCAAGCTCACTGGTCGCAATGCACGAGGCAATGTTGTCGTTACAGACAGGAAAATGCACGCAGGCATTGGTCGGCGGCATCAATATCATGTGCGATATGTCAACAACAATTGCCTATTACAGAGCCGGCATGCTATCGAAAGAAGGAATATGTAAAACATTCGATGCTGAAGCTAACGGCTATGTGCGCAGTGAGGGAGCAGTGATGCTCATGCTCAAACCACTCGATCATGCTCGTCGTGACGGAGATCATATTTACGCTCTGATAAAGGGGGGCGCCGTAAACCACGGAGGCACGGCGAGCGGGCTAACTGTTCCAAGTGCGCGCGCTCAAGCAAACCTATTATGCGAGGCGTATGAGAACGCGAAAATAGATATTAAAACGCTTGGTTATATTGAAACCCACGGGACTGGCACGTCGTTGGGAGATCCGATTGAAGTCCTGGGGTTGAAACTGGCTTTTGCTCGACTAGCGCTGTCTCCCAACCCAGCTACCGCTTGGTGCGGTCTAGGATCTCTAAAAACAAATATCGGACATCTCGAAGCCGCAGCAGGTATCGCTGGCGTGCTGAAAGTCATTCTGACTCTCGGGTATCAGATCATTCCTGAGTCACTCCATTTCCGCACACTAAATCCCCAAATTGAACTGGGGGACTCGCCTTTCCGAGTCGTGGATGGCCAATGTTCCTGGGCCGCATCTGACTCTCCAAGACGTGCCGGTGTCAGCAGCTTCGGATCCGGCGGTACCAATGCTCATTTGGTGCTGGAAGAGTATCTCGCCCCACAGTTGGAAAATTGGTGTTCCCCTGAGGATTTATCCCCTCGCCCCTTCTCGATACTTCTTTCAGCCAAGACCGCTCAAGCTCTCAAAGAGCAGGCAAGATTGCTTCTTTCTCATATCATTCGCAACGCCTATACAAATGCTCACCTTTTGGACCTCGCGTTCACTCTACAAGCCGGGAGGGACCCACTGGAACACCGGTTCGCCATGATTGTCACCTCAATTGCGGATTTGCAGGAAAAAATCGAGAGCTTTCTTCAGTCAAAGATGCTACGGATAGGAACTAAAGATTTGTTTGTCGGGGAGGTAAAACAAGGCAGCGAATCGCTAGCAACACTTTCCGAAGACGAGGACGCGCTTAGTCTGTTCAAGCTGTGGTTTGTGAAAGGAAAGTTCAGTAAGTTACTTGAGCTTTGGGTACGCGGGGTCAACTTCAACTGGTCAAGTCTTTATGAGGAGGAATCAAGATGCGGGCATGATGAGCCGAAGCGTCTGAGCTTACCTGCCTACCCGTTCGATAGAACGCGCCATTGGGTGACCACGCCGGAAATTGATACTTATGCATCTTTGGGAAACCCTCCGAAACAGGCGCAAGACTGTGAGAAAGATGCGACAAATATTGACCAAAGATCGCTCGGAAGCGCCAGCCTGTTTGTACCGATTTGGGAGGTGTGGACCGGCGATTTGGATCGTTCTGTCCGAAACTTTGCTGAGTCCATTCTGGTCATTGGAGGCACTGCTGATCAGCTGGGTGAAATTCGTGGCAGATACGCGCGAGCACAGACGATTGCCCTGGATATTAGCGAGCCCATTAAGCAGCTGGTCGACCAACTCGAGTCCAGAGAATGGCTCGAACACATTATCTGGATAGCACCCCCTTCCGAAATGCTTACCGTTCTCGATGATGAAAGCTATTTGGCGAGAAAAGTGGGTGTGACATCCTGCTTTCGCTTGGCGAAAGCCTTGCTGGAACTGGGATATGGAAGAAGAGAGCTGGAATTGACGTTTGTCACATGGCAAACACAGAAAATTCATCACAGCGACCCCGTCGATGCAACTCATGCCGCAGTACATGGACTGGTTGGTTCGCTCGCCAAAGAACAGGAGCGCTGGAAAATTCGTTTGGTCGACCTTTCCTCTGAAGGTCAGTGGCCTTTGGATGAATTCTTGAGACTACCTCCCGATGCGGGAGGAAATGCCTATGCTCTTCGTGACGGAGAATGGTACCGGCAGAATCTGATGGCCTGCAGCCTGACGTTGGGGAAGAATCTGCCTTATCGTCAGGCGGGTATTTACGTCGTGGTCGGGGGCGCGGGTGGGATCGGCGAGGCTTTTAGCGAAAGTCTAGTACGGAGATACAAGGCACAGGTGATTTGGATCGGGAGACGTGCGCTCAATGACAGCATCCAATCAAAAATTGACAAGCTTTCAGCCTATGGGCCTACGCCCATTTACATAAGCGCCGATGCCACCGACCGGTATGCCTTAGAGGGTGCGTATCGTCAGATCAAAGAGACATTCAGCCTCATACACGGGATTGTCCATTCCGCCATTACGCTGCTGGATAAGAGCGTAGCAAACATGTCCGAAGAACGTTTCGATCGAAGCCTTAGCGCGAAAGTAGATGTTTGTGTCTGCATGGCACAGGTGTTCAGGCAGGAGCCCCTAGACTTTGTTCTATTTTTCTCCTCTGTGCAGAGCTTTCTAAAATCTCCGGGCCAGAGCAATTATGCTGCCGGCTCTACTTTCGAGGACGCCTTTGCACATGCGCTATCGAGGATCTGGCGATGCCATGTGAGAGTCATGAATTGGGGATATTGGGGAGGGGTCGGAGCTGTAGCAAATGAGTCTTATCGGCATCGGATGGCATCGCAAGGCTTCGGCTCTATCGAGGCGGATATCGGCACGGCTGCGCTCGACGCACTACTCTCGGGCTCTTTTGAACAGCTTGCGTTCGTACAAATGAATCATCCGAACGCGTTGAGCGGGATCGCGAATGGTGAGGTTTTACGGCAGCTGCCGATAAATCCTAACCCAGACAGCGTAGCTATTTGTCTCTTGCAGGGCCGGTCAGCACAGGAGGCTGGGTTCACACAGCACGAAGCTGATGCACTGCATGGCGTTCCAGATGAATTGCTGACGGAACTCCTGTATTTACAGTTATCTTGTCTGGTCGGGGTAATTGAGTGGAAATCCGACCTGGACCAGAACCTTCTGGAGCGCTGGGAGCGAGATCTCCACATACGGAAAATGTATGAGCGCTGGATGAAACATTCGTCCCGCATCTTGAATGAGCACATAAGAGTACATGACCACGCAGGCGATGGGAATCCTGCTGTTTTTAGTGCAGAGACACTTTGGCGAAGACTGGAGGAACAGAGGCGTGGCTTGATAGATCGCCCCGGAATGAGCGCGCAGTTGAGTTTTGTCGACACCGCACTCCGCGCTCTTCCCGAAATACTGACTGGCAAAAAGACTGCCACCGACGTTTTGTTTCCGCACGGATCTTTAGAGCTGGTCAGCCGAATATATCGGGGCAACCCGATTGCGGATTACTTCAATGAAACATTAGCGGAGGCATTAGTTACACATATTCAAGATCGAATCGATGTTGCTCCTGAAAAGCCCATAAAGATAATCGAGATTGGCGCGGGAACAGGTGCTACTACCGACACTATCGTTAAAAAGTTGCGGCCATATCAGGACATCGTCGAGGAATATTGCTATACAGATGTCTCAGAGATTTTTCTTACAGAAGCGCGGCACCGATATAAAGAAATCTCCTATTTTGACTACAGAATATTCGATATTGAGAAGGCCCTCGCTGAACAGTCGATTGAAGTAGGGCGGTACGATGTTGTGATCGCTTCTAATGTTTTACACGCGACGGAGGATGTCAGGCGAACACTGCGCAATACAAAAGCGTGTCTCAAACATAATGGGTTGTTGTTGTTGAATGAGCTGTCGAAAAATGACCTCTTCTACCACTTGACATTTGGCCTTCTGGAAGGATGGTGGCGCTATACGGACGAGGCCATCCGTATCTCAGGGTCACCAGCAGTATCGATAGAACAGTGGCAGCGTGTTCTCGATCTGGAAGGTTTCCATTCTGTCCAATTCTCCTCACCCCGTACGCACGGGCTCGGACAAGTCGTTATAGCAGCAACGAGTGACGGCCTAATCCGACAAAAAGGATCTGACGATGTCGGCGAGTTTGAAGAATCTCGCCCCGGCCGCATTTCGAGAATTCCCAAAAAGGTTTCCCCTGCTATATCTCCAAGTGTTCAACCGACGACTTTGCCATCTACCGTTTCCCAAAACACCGCGTACACCCAAACCCAAGAGCGGGTAGTCCAACGAATTACCCCCATATTGGGTTTTCCCGACAAAGAGATGGACGCTCAGACGGACTTTACCGAGTACGGTGTCGACTCCATTCTCGCAGCAAAGATCCTGTATGAGCTAGAACAAGAATTTTCAGTGGTGCTTTCAAGCGGCACACTTTTAGAGTTCAGGACCATAGATGAGCTGACGATTTTGTTGACATCCGCCGCTGATCGGCCACGGCAAACCCTTCCTATTAACCCAAGTGCCGAACACACGCACGTGGAGGGTGTCTCTGGATCTTCCGAAAAGACAACTAAGGATTCGGATATAGCCGAGATGCTGGAGGGGTTCCGAGCCGGAGGCGTGGGACTCGAAGAGACTGAAGTGCTGCTCAATAACTGGATGGAAAGATAGACGGGAGCCTGTGAATGGATCATCGAGACTTATTGCTTGCTTTTAAAAACGGCTCGCTTACTACTCAGGGATTGCTCGATGACTTAACTGCCCTCCGAGGAAAGAAATCCTATCCCCTATCAGAAGGACAGCGCGGGCTTTGGATTGTGGATAAGAATACCGATACTGGCCGTGCATACAACGTACCTATTTCCTTTCGTATCAAGGAGGATGTAAATCTACAAAATATGCGGACGGCGTGGATCTTGACCCTGATGGAACATCCAAGCCTGCGAGCCGTCATCGAACAGCACAATGACGGAAACTTATTTCAATCTATTCGGGAATGGAGCGAGCTTCCGTTCGCTCACGAGCAACTGTCAGGGATTAGTACGGAAGCTCTGGATGCTCATATCGAAAAAACAATCGCGGAGGAAATTTCTCTCGAGAATGGCCCGCTTTGCCGAATGCACCTGCTGTCGATGAGCGAGCGGGATCATATCGCTCTCATTATCGTTCATCACATAGTGTTTGATGGCGGTTCGACCGAGTCGATGCTGCGGACATTTCTCGAGTCGTATGGAGCATTGCAGCGAAGAGAACCGCTAAGGAAACGTTCCTCGCAATCCCAATACGGAGACTTCGTCGCATCCGAGCAAGCTATGCTTCGAAGCGGGGCTGGGGCGAGACACCGCGAGTATTGGAAGCAGCAGCTTTCTGAACCATTGCCAACGCTTACACTTCCAACTGACAGAGTGCGCTCCAAGTCATCCCGAATTGAGGGACGGACCTATCGGTACCCATTTCCCGACGAACTGTCCGATCACGTTCGACAGGCAAGCGGACGTCTGAGAGTCAACCCCAGCGTTCTGCTGTTGGCCGTCTATAAGCTTCTCTTGCATAGATACACCGCCGAGTCAGACATTGTAGTGGGAATGCCAACCTATGGACGCTCTCAACCTGGGTTCGCAGGCGTTGTAGGTCTCTTTGTCAACACGGTAGCCATACGCAGTCGATTCGTGGGCGAACAGTCGTTTACCGATTACGTCCATGGGCTGCAACAGACAATGAATAATGCGATCGATCATTCAGCATACCCTTTCAGTCGCGTCGTCGGAGATTTGCGCATAGATCGGGACGGCACCCACAAGCCAGTCTTCCAGGTGGCCTATGAATACGAAAGCGCCTCTATGTTCGATGCGTCCAACTTCCGCCATAGTTCTACAGGCCTCGATATAGAGCTTCTGGAGCGCATTCAGCAGGAGGGATACTACGAATTTGTGCTTGAAGTCGTCGAGCGCGATTCGAAATTTATCGGCAATTTTAAATACGATTTAAATCTGTTTGATGAGTCCACTGTGGCCAGAATGGCGGGTCACTTTGAACATCTTTTGACTCAAGTAATCGAGCGATCCGACCGTCGGCTATCGTCATATGCCGTGATGAATGACGAGGAACAAAGGCAAGTTCTGTTTGAATGGAATCCAACAGCGTCCGGGAATCCCGACGAGTGTGATCTCCATGAAATGATCAGTGCACAAGCACAACGATCGCCAGACTCGACCGCAGTGGTGTGCGAAGGTAAGGCCTTGACATATCGTGAGCTTGATAAGCAAAGCGATGATGTTGCGCGGTCGTTGCGATCTCAGGGGGTTCGTGAAGGTGATAGGGTTGGGCTGTGCGTGGACCGATCGTTCCTTTTGCCGATCAGCCTACTTGGGATACTGAAAGCCGGATCGGCTTATGTTCCGCTGGACCCCGCTTATCCGCGAGAAAGACTGCGATATATGATTCAGGACAGCAATGCACGATGCCTCCTGACAGATTCAAAAAATTACGGGACTGGCAAAGATATAATCGCGGAATCGCAGCAGCTAATTTGCCTGGACGATCCGGCAAAGACTTTCCTTGGGCGAGACTTTGCGCAGACCGATGCTGACCTCGCCTCAAAGATATCGGCCAGGGAACAGATTCGACTTGCTTACGTGATGTATACGTCTGGCAGCACCGGGCAGCCCAAGGGCGTAATGATTTCGCATCGGTCGTTAGTAAATTTTCTACAATCGATGCGGTGTACGCCCGGTATCACGGCGACCGATCGGCTTCTGGCCGTTACAACATACAGCTTCGATATCGCGGGGCTGGAATTGTATTTACCTCTCATCGCAGGGGCAACTTGTTACCTATGCAGTTTGACGGTCTCCAAAGATGCCGAGTTGCTAAAAAATGAGATCGATCGGGTCAGGCCGACAATTATGCAGGCCACACCTACAACTTGGTCGTTGTTGCTGCAGGTTGGCTGGCAAAATCAGTCAGGCGTTAGGATCCTTTGCGGAGGAGAGGCGCTTCCGTCAGTGCTACGCAAGCACTTCGTTGAAGCCGGATGGGAGGCATGGAATCTCTACGGACCGACCGAGACAACTATCTGGTCGACGATAGAAAGGGTGAAGACGTCCGAAGGGCACTCTATCGGTAGCCCGATTGCGAATACTCAGGTATATGTTCTCGACAAATACCGTCAACCCGCTCCGATTTTGGTGCAGGGGGAGTTATTTATCGCAGGAGCCGGACTATCGTCCGGATACTACAGGCAACCGCAATTGACGGCAGAGAAGTTCATTGACAACCCTTTCCACGCGGGGACAAAGCTATATGCGACCGGCGATCTGGCCTGCCGTCGCATCGACGGAAAGATTGAATACTTGGGCCGTATAGATTCACAAATAAAAGTCCGAGGTTACCGAATCGAATTAGGTGAAATTGAAGCAGCTCTCTCAGCATTTCCTCAGATTGCGTCCTGCGCTGTAGTCGCTGTGGAACATGATAACAATCGATATCTTGCAGCGTACTATGTAGTGAAGCCGAAAGCTGAGAGCGAAGATAGCACTATGCTTCCCGATGTAATGGCAAGTCTTCTCCGTGATCGTCTTAGGGTAGCTTTGCCGGAGTACATGATCCCGTCAAAATTCACTCAGGTCGATGCGCTGCCTCTCACTCCGAACGAGAAGATCGACCGGAAGCAACTGGTGAAAATTGCTCAAAACGCTCTGGCAGAACAGTCGAAGGCTGCACGACAGGGGAGCATCGCAACACCAAAGAAAGACACAGCGGCGGCCTCGGGGGTGGAGAATCGCCTGCTTGAAATTTGGAAGGGGGTCCTGGCGGTCGAGAATGTTAGAACTGATGAGGGGTTTTTCGACGCCGGTGGTAATTCCGTCCTCGCGGTATCGCTTGCTGCTCAAATCGGACGGTGTTTTGATTGTTCGTTCAGCGTTACTGAGATATTTCGGTTTAGTACCGTCCAAAAACTGACCCGCCGCCTTATGGAGTTACAAGGTGTAGACGAACGCACCGGTAGGACTACCGACGCCCTGCCTGATGAGTCAAAAGACTCAGGCAGGCCTTCACATATCTCCAAAGATTTCCGGACTGCGATTGGGTCCAATTGTTACAGCGATAGCGTGGCAATCATAGGAATTTCCTGTCAGCTTCCCGGAGCTTCGGATCACAGAGCGTTTTGGCAGAACATTATTACAGGCAAAGAGAGTATCCAGTTCTTATCGAGGGAACGTTTGCAGGATGCGGGAGTTCAGTCAGCCATTTTATCTCAACCGAACTATGTCCCGGCACAGGCGACGATCGTTGGCAAGGAGTTTTTCGACGCGGAGTTCTTCAAAGTCTCCCCGCGAGACGCCGCACTGATGAATCCTCAGTTTCGGCTTCTCTTGCAGCATGCTTGGACGGCCGTAGAAGACGCGGGTTATGTTTCAAGTGAAATTCCCGATACCGGTGTCGTGATCGCTACTAGTAACAACGGTTATGGCCTAGGCGTCCAAAGCACCAGACCTGGTGTTCTTGAAAGTAGCGACGAATATATCGCCTGGTTGCTGTCGCAGAGCGGCACGATTCCTACCACGATCTCGCACAGACTAGGTCTTAAGGGACCGAGCTTCACAGTGCATTCCAACTGCTCTTCTTCTTTGGTTGCCTTGCATGCTGCCTGTCGCGATCTTCTCAGTGGCGAGACGAGGCAGTTTTTGGTAGGAGCGGCAAATATCTCATCTACAAACTTGGGATATTTGCATCAGGCCGGCCTCAACTTCTCCAAAGACGGCCATGTCAAGACCTTCGACGCCTCTGCCGACGGTATGGTCGGCGGAGATGGGGTGGCCGTTGTGTTGCTCAAACGTACTTCCGACGCTCTTCGCGACGGAGATCACATATATGCACTTATCAAAGGTGTCTCCATCAACAACGATGGCGCTGACAAGGCGGGTTTTTATGCGCCGAGCGTAGAAGGGCAAAAAAACGCAATTCTGAAGGCTCTCAAGATAGCGCAGGTAGAGGCTCGGTCAATCAGCTATGTGGAGGCGCACGGAACCGGAACTGAGCTTGGAGATCCGATCGAATTCACAGCTCTAAGCGAAGCCTATCGCCTCGATACGGAAGATAGGCAATTTTGTGGGATTGGATCAGTCAAAACGAACATTGGCCATCTGGATACCGTTGCTGGCCTGGCGGGGTTAATCAAGGTCGCCCTGAGTCTCCAGAAGTGCGAGATCCCACCTACCCTGAACTATCGGAATCCCAATCCAAAATTGGGACTTGAGCAGTCTCCGTTCTACGTGGTCGACCGTCGCAGGGTATGGGACCATGATGACAAAAAGCGTCGTGCCGGCCTCAGTTGTTTCGGAATTGGAGGAACAAACGCACATGCAATTCTGGAAGAAGCTCCCAGGCCAGAGCCTACTCAGCAGGATCTGCCAGAACCGCATTACCTTGTACTCCTTTCCGCGAAAAACGACCAACGTCTATATGAGTACTCTAAAGAACTTCTTAGCTTTCTAAGGAGCGGGGGCGAGCCGCAGATTGATATAGAGCGCCTCGCTTACACGCTCCAAGTGGGTCGCGACCCTATGGACTATCGCCTGGCTTTCGACGTGGCTTCGCTTGGCGAGCTAGAGAAAAAGTTGACTGCCTATGTTGAGAAGCCTGGTACATCGGGTGGAAATCACGAGTACTACTACGGACAAGTGAGAAACAACGTGGAGGCCATTTCTATTCTCGATACTAAGGACGCAGTTCATGAAAGCGTCTCCGACTGGGTCAAAAATAAGAGATTCTCCAAGCTATTGGATTTATGGGTGAAAGGGCTCCCTGTGAAGTGGGTCGATCTTTATTCAGGCCTTCTATTTCCGGATAGACCCAAGCCTATCCGCATGTCTCTTCCCACGTATCCCTTTGCAAAAGAGCCCCACGGGGCTCGGCCCTTCACGGTCGACGATCTTAGTCATGTCCGTTGTGGCGCACCTGAGGCGTCCGAGATGAAAGACCCGGATTTTCCCGCAGCGGAAGCAAAGCAATACGAAAAGGCCGGCAAGAGAGCCGAAACTCTGTTGTTCACCGAAGAATGGCAGGATTGTGCTCTCGGATCCGTCGATACAATCGCGACCGATATTTCGGTGGTGATACTACTGTCAGATCCTCTTCGCCAACGAAGCTTGGCACAAGCAATCAAAAAGCTCTCTCCGTACGTAAAGATGATCTTTGTTGAGCAGGCAGAGGATCTTGATAACCAGGAGAACCAACAGGTAATAAAAGGAGACTGGAACGAGCAGAGAGGGTCGCCAGATGAACTGGTCTATTCGGTACGTTCTCATGACATGGGCTCCTACGCCGAATTGTTTATGCAGATAGTCAAGAAACATGGCCGCATTGACGCTGTGTGGCATCTATGGGCACTGGAAGATACAAGAAGCCTGACAGATCAGAGTGTAATCGTCTCTTTCCTGCAGAGCCTCGCGCAAGCCGGGCTTATGAACATTAGAGTGTTGCTGGCCGGAGAGCCTCAGACGCCATTGGAGCGTAGTTACCTCGACTCATGGATTGGCTATGAGCGTTCAATCAAAAGAATTCTTCCAGAGCTAGAATTGGGCGTCATTCAGGCCATTAATGGTGATCCTGCAGTCGATCTAAAATCGCTCGAGGCCTGGGCTTCACGACTTTGGAATGAATCTTGTGTTGGAAAGCTGGAAGGCACTCTATATAACGGAACGCGAAGGCAGGTTCGGAAGGTCAAACCTCTTGAACTTCAGCTCGACGAGTCTCTGAGCGTTTTGCGAGTCAAAGGGACCTACCTGATCACGGGGGGCCTTGGAAGTATCGGACTTATATTTGCGAAGTATCTGGCAACTAAATATTCAGCGAATCTCATTTTGACGGGACGTTCTGCTCCGGATGCAGCACTGCAAGCGAAGATTCTTCTACTGGAGGAACTCGGCGCTCGAGCGCTGTATCTTTCCGCTGACGTTAGTAGCCCAACTCAAATGAGACAGGTGTTGCAAAGAGGCAGAGAGCAATTTGGAGAATTGCATGGGATACTTCATGCTGCCGGCAACGAAGATGGTGTTAATTTACTAAAGAAAGATTTGCGTGGCATTAAAAATGTATTTTCACCAAAGATTGACGGCACAAGAGTTCTAAGTGAATTAGTCAGAGACCAACAACTTGATTTTATTTGTTATTTCTCATCGACTTCGGCATGCCTTGGGGATTTTGGGTCGTGTGACTATGCCGTGGCTAATCGTTTCGAGATGGCCTATTCGAAATACGTTGCAACGCAAGCAGTCGCCATCTGTTGGCCCCTATGGGCTGATGGGGGAATGAACCTTGGAGATAAAGCGGCCACAGAATTGTATTTGCGATCGACCGGGCAGGTTGCAATGACAACCTCGGTGGCTCTCGCATTGTTCGAGAGACTGCTCGCGCAGCGTGTCGTGAGGGATGTTGGTCACGCGTTAGTTCTCGCGGGCGAACGAGGCGAGGTGGAGAGGTTACTCAGCATTGGAAGTGAATGCGGCGTCTCGCTTATTCAACTAAAACCAGACACTATGCCGCGATATGAAAGCCAAGGAGTGCTTTCTAAGACGGTATTACAGCGGGTCTTGTATGAGTTAAGAGAGATCGCCAGCATCCTACTGGAAATCGACAGACGCAAGCTTCATCAAGAGAGCAATCTGGCTGAATTCGGGTTCGATTCGATCAGTTTGATAGAGTTTGCGAAGAAGCTGTCGGCGCGGTTTGGAGTTGTCTTGTCACCGAGTAGCTTTTTTAGTCATCCGACCTTGCAGCGAATTGCAGACTATTTGATTACTGAGCATGCCGATGCCGTCGATAGGCATTATCAGACTCTGGATTCTGCTGGTACGCCCAACCTGTTGTTTGATTCGTCAACCGACGAAGGGGAAGGGGCGCTCTCGCATTTCGTTCAGATACCGCCAGCTGATGTCGGGGCTCAGAGAGAGAGACTCGTCGGTCAGGGTGTCGAAGAACCAATAGCGATTGTCGGCATGAGCGGTAGATTTCCTGGCGCCTCGAATGTGGAAGAACTGTGGAAGATTCTGGTCGATGGTCAAGATGTAGTGGGACAATCCGGATTCAGTAAATTCGGCGGTCGTTTCAGTGATCCGGCGCGAGAGGAGCCCATCGTCTCAACGCCGGAACAGGAAACCAATACTAAGTGGTTAGGTAGTTTATCGGGAGTAGACGAGTTTGATCCTCTCTTTTTCGAAATCTCGCCGAAGGAAGCGGAGTGCATGGATCCTCGTCAGCGGCTGTTGTTGCAGGAAGCATATAAGGCAATCGAAGACGCCGGCTATGGTAATGCGCAGTTGAAAACTCACAAGATCGGTATGTTTGTCGGAGCCGAACAAGGAGACTATCAGACGCTAGCGGGACTTGAGAGCAGCGTGACGTCGAATCATGACGCGATCTTGTCATCGCGGCTGGCATACTTCTTGAATCTGCGTGGGCCAGTGATGGCGATTAATACTGCATGTTCATCAGGCCTGGTGGCTGCACATCAGGCCTGTTTAAGCTTGCGGGCTCAGGAGTGCGATACAGCCGTTGCCGCCAGCGTCAGCCTACTTCTTACTTCGGAAGCATATGCTGGTATGGCAGAGATGGGGATACTTTCTCCAGACGGCCGATGCTACGCGTTTGATCGGAGGGCAAATGGCACGGTTCCGGGCGAAGCCGTAGTAGCGATAGTTCTAAAGCGTCTTTCGCAGGCGGAGTCGGAAGGTGACGATATTTATGCTGTGATCCGGGGAAGCGGAATCAATTATGACGGTAAAACGAATGGGTTGACCGCACCGAACGGCGCTGCCCAAACAGAATTGATCAATGAGGTGTATGCCAAAGCAAACATTCAACACGGGGACCTCGAATATATCGTCACACATGGTACCGGCACTCGTTTGGGTGATGCGGTCGAGATCAATGCGCTGCAAGACGCATTTAAGAGCTCGCAAAGAACGAAGCCCTTTTGCGCCCTGACTTCGTCTAAGACTAACTTCGGGCACGCGTTAGCGGCATCCGGGCTGGTGAGTTTAGTAAGTTTGGTGCAGGCAATACGCCATGAAACAATTCCAGCCAGTCTTCATTGCGAAGAACTCAACGAACACATCGACTGGAATGAGAGTCCTTTCTATGTGAATACCAAGAGCAGAAAATGGTTCACGCAAGAAGACAAGAGTCGTTTAGGCGCGGTCAGTGCGTTTGGAATGAGTGGCACAAATGCGCATGTGGTGGTGGAAGAATACGCGCCTGCCTATCAAGCTCTCGGCGCGTCCACCGTCGCACCCTTCTCCCTGTTGGCGCTATCTGCCAAAACGGAAGCGGCATTGTTGCAGAGAGTAAAAGATCTGATCGTTTTACTCCGAGATAAAACTCGGAATGACGACCGAGCGAACGTCTCCGCAATAAGTCACATGTTGCTGAATCACAGGCAGCACTTTAACTACCGAGTCGCAGCCGTAGCAGCAACTCGTGACGAGATGCTTCACCTTCTCGAAATCGTTGGCACCAAAGAGAATTCACCCGCCCTTATTCAGGGAAAGGTATCCCGTGACTTTACGGAGCGACCTGCGATGCGGCAGTTTGCTGAGGAGCTACTCCGTTCCGTCTCTAAGCTCCATGGAGATCCCGATCAGTACCGTCAGTCCTTAATCGCAATAGGTGACCTGTATTGTCAGGGATACCAATTGAACTCAGAAGCGCTTTTCGGCGATCGTCTGCCTAATCGCGTACGCTTACCAGCTTATCCATTCTCGAAAGAGAGGTATTGGGTGAACTCGCAGCATCAGAAGCCGCCCGTTGGGGAGGAGATTTCGAGAGAGGCTGGGGATGGGAGAGAGGTATTGCTTCTGGCTCCGGAATGGAAGGGAAGGGAACTGGAGCCTGCTGTGGCAGGAGCGGCGATGCCGGAGTATGAAGCGCGCG
>Ga0302309_10000556_pt1 | contig 42303 bp, 31 predicted proteins | sample III_Palsa_N1_1_FD_200453 | JGI IMG/M metagenome (GOLD analysis project Ga0302309, IMG submission 200453) | Peat permafrost microbial communities from Stordalen Mire near Abisko, Sweden - III_Palsa_N1_1 | ecosystem: Environmental > Terrestrial > Soil > Palsa > Peat permafrost | place: Sweden...
GCAGGAACACCTGATCGGCGGGCGGCCGGTGGCGCGGCTGCGGCTGCCGAATTCGTGCGTGAATACGGAGCATTGCCCGCACCGGAAGAAATAACTCTTTCGCAGTGCTATCCTTTTCGAGACCATGATTTTTTCCAAGGACTATGTAGGGTATCTCGCACGCCAGACAAATAAGCATCTGGTTGCGGCGAAGATGATCAAGACTTCCAAACCGACTTTGGTCGATGAGCGCGTCACCGCCGGGCTGATCGATGAGCTTTCACTCGAAGACCGCATCAACGACGAGGTTCGCGTGATCCTGGAGGCGTTCCAGGATGACATGCTGAAGACCGGCGCGAGCTATCCGGAGATGTTCAAGAAGGTGAAACAGGAACTGGCTCGCAAGTACAAGGCGGTGCTCTAATGGCCGGCGCTCGTGACTTTTCCAAGCCTGTAACGCAGACGATGCGGATCACCGACGACAAGCTGAATAAGCTGGCGCATGTTGTTGCCGATACTCTTGCGGAAATCGATGAAGTTGATTTCCTTGAAGACCGCAACACGATCCGCCAGGAGGCGCGCAAGGCGCTAGGCAAGCTGCTGATCGAGGAGTTGAAGATCGATGCCGCGGCGCGGCAGAAGATCGCTTCGCAGCGAAAGATTATCATTGAAGGCTCGCAGGAGTGGGACATCCTGTACCGCAAATACTACAACGATGAAGTGAAGAAGCTGGGGCTTTAGGTCAGCGCTGCGGGACGTTTGATATACTGATTGAGTCGCAACGGAATCTTCTTCCGTGCCGTGGCGTTATGGTGTAACTGGTTAACACGTCGCCCTCTCAAGGCGAAGAGTCCGGGTTCGAGCCCCGGTAACGCTACCAAAAGCTTCAATGAAATCAATGGCTTGAAGATAAACGCGAGAAACTGTTCGCTTGCCTTTTCGTTCTGGTGGCACTTTGGTGGCACTTTTGTCGTCGCTGCGCGCGGTATGAATCGATCGGTACCGATAGCGTTCCACCTGAGCGCAAGACATCTTTGTTGCAACCCATGATCGCCATTACAGCCGGGTGCTTGGAGTGCGAAATGTACTTTCTTCTTATGAAAAATCGAATGATGGAAAAGTCTGACGCTTACCTGGTCCAACCTTGAGAGCGAGTATGAGGGCAGGCTCGATATAACCCTGCGGGGTACGGCGAGTTTGCGTGAGGACACTGTCGAATTTAAGATGACAATCGTCAATCACTCTCCGGAGACGGTCAGCGACGTGAGCTGGTCAATCTGACCTGCCCCCTTTTTCTCACTCATTCATAACTAGAGTTTTCTCCGTTGAGTTGATGGTTATGGTTTGCGAAGGGAGAGGGGCCATGGCCCCTCTCCCTTCGAGGGTTTTGCGGAACTCGTTGGGGGTGCGGTAGTCCAGCGAGCTATGAGGCCGCTCGCAGTTGTACTCTTCGCGCCAGATTGCCAGAGTACACCGGACGTCGTTCAACGTCCGGAACCAGGTTGCGTTGAGGCATTCGTCGCGTAGTCTACCGTGGAAGCTCTCGACGTGGCCGTTCTGCATCGGGCGGCCCGGCTGGATGTGGACCAGCCCGACCTTGAAGTCCTCCGCCCAGCCGATCATGCGCCGCGAGGTGAACTCCGGCCCGTTGTCCGAGCGCACGTTCTCAGGCCGGCCACGTTCGCCGATCAGCCGCTCCAGCACACGCGTCACGCGGCCACTGCCGAGGCTTGTGTCGGCCTCCAGCGCCAGGCACTCGCGCGTGTACGCATCGACCACGCTCAGGATGCGAACCATACGCCCTGTCGCCAGCCCATCGACGATGAAGTCCATCGCCCACTCCTGGTTGGCTCCGGTCAGTCGTGGCTCCGCGCTGCGATCGCGCACCAGACGCTTGCGCCTCTTGCGCCGCACCATCAACCGCTCCTCCACGTACAGCCGGTAGACGCGCTTCACGTTCACCTCATGGCCTCGGCGGCTCAACAGTGCGTGCAGCCGCCGATAGCCGTAACGCGGCTTCTGCCGTGCCAGCTTCACCAGCTCTTCTCGTAACTCCGCGTTGCGGTCCGGCCTCGGCTCATACCGGTAACTCGACCGCTCCACGCCCAGCAGCTTGCAGGCCGCGCGTTCGCTCAGACCATGTTCGGCCTGAGCGTACGCAACATCGGCTCTTAGACCGGCAAGCTCCAGCCGTTTTTTCGGATCACGCCCTTCAGCGCTTCGCCATGCAGACTCAGCTCCGCCACCAGCAGCTTCAATCGCCGGTTCTCGTCCTCCAGCGCCTTCAGCCGCTGCGCCTCGCTCACGTCCATCCCGCCGTACTTCTGCTTCCAGCCGTAGAACGTCGCCGCGCTGATCCCGTGCTCCCGGCACAGATCCGCCGTCTTCACCCCAGCCTCGCTCTGCTTCAGTATCCCGATGATCTGTTCTTCCGTATACCGGCTCTTCTTCATCGCTAGCTCCCTCGCTTAGATTACGAGAGAACTCCAGCTTCAATTGGGAGAGATTTCTGGGGGCAGGTCAAATCCTGGTTCGGTAGCCGAGCCACAGTGCGATGAAGCTCCCCTCACCGAACTACGGAAGCATGACTACCTCTCCGTTTTGGAATCAGTTTGAGGGGAACGAAGGTATTACGGAACAAACTATCTACAAAAGTCCTGGACACGGACGCTGAGACCCGCGATCAGCCTTTGCTTTCACCAACAGTCCTACGGCGAACCATAAAATCGCGGAACCCCCGTCATTTAGTTCGCCGACGGCTTATCCATGTGGTCGATGACCAGAATGGGGATCATATCCTTGGTTGATTCCAACTTCAGGCCAAGTCGATCAGAGATCGCAGACACCAGGGAAGGCCAATGTGCTGGGTCATCGTTTCGCTCTCCCGGCATAACGCCATTGAATTGCAAAGTGAAGTCGTAGGTTCCAGCGAGACCAGTTTTATCGACAATCATAGCTCCCGCTTCGCGCATCAGTGCGTCGACTAGGGCTTGCATTGAACATCCATGGGCGGTGTCTTCTTCGCCTTGTTTGCTGAAGTTCTGCTGGAGGACCGGGAGCTTATTGTTGCCTAGTCGCTTGAGTTCAAGAGCCGTGGGAGGAATGGAGCCCCCAGGCTGAAGTTTCGGCCCACCTTTGGCTACGACCAATGAATAGGTTGGCATCTTCCTTTTTTCCCAGTGGGTCTTGAGGTTGAAGCGATCCACAAGGAGCACCTGGAGCATGTGTTGCTTTTCCAGCAAAGCTTGATCATCGCTGAGCTGAGCAAGCCGGTCGTCCGCGGAGGCATCGGACTTTGCCTGAATGTTGAACACCGCTGAGTTGAACCAATCTGGTCCACCGGCTAGTTGAAAGGGTTGTATACCGTACGCTCTTTGTACCAGGTATCTTGCGGGAACACTTCTCGCAACAAACTTGCTGTTATGGGTGGGATCCTCTACGCCCGCATTGATGTCTGGTATTATCTTGTTTTCTCTGACAGATGCGACATCGAACGTGATCGTCGGAACATATGACGCAGCCGGGGAGTTCAGAGCAGCTTGCCCGAAGACTGGACAGGCGATAGCCGCAAGCAAGACCGAGACCAGACATGAACTTCTTCCGCAATCATCTTTGATCGAACGACCCCGAATGTCCGATTTATATGAAAGAATCTCTAGGGTTAAGTGGTCTTGTTTTTCTTTCATAAGGGTTCTGTTTTTTGGTTGTTATCTGTGGTTGCCTCGCGTTCATATTTTCTCCACTCTACTTATTTTATTGAAGCCCGAAAGTATCGCGATGCGTTGGTGGTGGGCGAGATCTCCTGGCTTCGATGAGTTGAACGGAAAATCATGGCCGTCCCATCCGGGAGAAGCCAGCTGTACGCATGCGTCAGTGGGCATGACCTCACACCCGCACAGCCCTTAGCGATTGACACGATGCTACTCGAAGGTCTCTTGCTTCGAGGGCGGGATCGATTCTCAAAACGGTTGAACAAGCATCGGATTGGTTGGACTTCCCAACACTGCAAGGGGCTTGTAACGAATGTCTCAGGTCCACAATGTAACGTATGTCCCGGTACATTCATCCCTCCGCCCCGACCATTACAAAATTCTGCCCGTTACGGTTCGTTCCTGGGTTTTTAATAAGCGAATCGCATCTCTGCGGGCATATAATTTTGACTGGCTGCAAAGCTGTCCATGAACTTAGACGGAGAAGTCGAAGAAGGCATCATGCCTAATTTTCTGTAGGCGTTTTCGCAACACTATCGATGACTAACCGGTCCACACTCGCTTTTCGCGCTTCCAACCTCAGTCCTAGCTCCTGTACTGATTCCAGCGCCGATTGTCCACCATCTGGGCCTGAGACGCCACTCGATTGTCCACGATCTCGCGCCGGCAGATCGATTCCGCTTGCTTTCACGATTGCCAGGATTTCCGCCAGCGAAATATCGAGATTTACTTCGTAGTAACCTTTCAGGCCTGTCATGTCGACTACTTGTATGCTGTTGTTATCGCCTATTTGTGTGACTCGGGTCAGCATGTCTGCGAGTCCCGCCATCGTCATGGCGCTGGACTGAATATGCAGAGTCTTCGTCTGCATGTCCATCTTCTGGATGAAGATTCCTTTTACGCCCATATTCATGGTTGTGCTTCCATCTGAGTTAACCTTCACTCGCATGTGACCATCCAAGGAGTCCATCTTTATCTCGCCAGGCTTCAGCGGAGTGTTTTCATCAATGGGGGTCGGTGTCTCCATCGCGGGTTTCAGTCTAGAACCACTTTTGCTCACCACAAGTGCCAGCACCGGCTGCACTTCTGTGAACTGGTGTGCGGTCAACTTGAACCGCTCCTTCAGAAGCGTCTGCAACATCGCGGGCGCAGCATCCTCAGGGGCTCCTTCCGGCATCTTCGCATCGATATCAAACCGCGTTGTCGCTAACCAATCGGGTCCATTCACCTGATAGGGTTTGAGGCTGTAAGTCAGTGCTATTAGCTCACGCAACGTCATATAGGTATATTGTGCGCGTCCACCCTCTACGTGGGGCCCAAGGTTCGGAGTCTGCTCGGCTTGCATCGCCTCAGTCATTTTTGCCATGTCAAGCGGCGCTGCCAGCGTCACCGTTGCTACCTCGAATGCCGCCTGTCCCCGCGCTGTATACGTCATGATCAGCGCCACCACAAGCACACAACCTCTCATCCATTTCCGCATTGCAACCCTCCGGTGCTGCTGCAGCAAGCTCACGATTTGCTCCAAAGTATGCTGGGTTCCTCGCAGCCATTTAATGTTCTTTCCATACCAGTTTGTCTCACCCTTACTGGTAAGGAAAACGCCGGGCAGGCCACAGTCAACTCCGAAGGAGTGGTTACGCGAAATCGCTCGGACAGCAAGTTCCGCAACATCTTGGCGGCCTATTGACCCGGAATTATTTATAAAACCTACACTAATCATCCCGGGCGATGCGAGTGCTCCTGTGCAGCTTCTCAAGTTGTAACTCAATAAGAGATTTGCGAGCTAGCTTTAGATAGAAAGTGATGTATTTTGGCGATAAGGACGAACGTGGTGGCCGAGATTTTAGTGTTGAACGGAAGCATTGCACGAGGCGTACTCGTTGTCAACGACTTTGTCGAATTGAAAGATATCAGTGCGGCCTTGAAGAAGAGCAGCGTTTTTCCGATTCAGAAAAGCGTGAGCGCATGCTAAGTAGTCTTAGAGCCGCTTTAATACATTTGATCATTTTGTCCAAAGCTTAGGTCAGTTTTGACATTCCCAACCGTCGTATACGCAGCGTAGCGTGTATCTCGTCCAACCGAACATGCGCTTTCCCGCAGAAGACTGTTGGGCGATCGGTAGAATGACTAGCGTTATCGATTTCCGAATGCCTTGAAGCCCTGAGCCCATGTGGGCTGTGTTGTGACCTTGTACGCTCTTTTTTTGTGATTCACGCTGGACTACGACAATTTTCCAAAGTAGAGGTGTCTAATGCGACTTATTACCCCAATGCGATTGCTAAATATGGCTCTCGTTGCCGGAGCAATGTACATGTGTGCTCCAATCTCATCTATCCATGCAAGTTGTTATAGCTGTGCTCCGTATGCCGGGTGCATAACGCCTCCTTCCGGAGGCGGAACTACCGGTGCACAGTGCACAACTTACAGTGGTGATAACTGTGCCATGTCGGAAATCGGTTGTTAACACAGAAGTCGAAGATTGGCCCTGACGGAGGCTTCGAAGAGTCAAATCGGACCTCCTCTAGGGAAATTTTAGCGCACGCTCTTAGCAGAGTACTAACTACCGAGTTCCCTCATGCCTAAATCGTTAGTACCTATCTGTGTATTGCTATTCGCTAACTCTGTATTGGGTTGCACGCATCAATTGGAGCGCACTGTTGAATTAGGAAATAAGGGGCGTGGGGCCGAAGCTTTCGCATCCCACCTCGTCAAGCCACTCTATCCCGCACCGTCGATTGCCCGTGGCGATTCTGGCCTTACCGTCGTTGAAATATTTGTGACGAAGAGCGGACATGTGGAGGCAGCGAAGGTCTTACAGAGTCCGGATGATGAAATCGCGGACGCTGCTTTGCATGCGGCCCGGGCATCTGAATTCGCAATTCCTCACTCGCCAAATGAATTTTTACCTGGTCACGGAAAACTCTATTTCTATTTTAAGCTGAAGCCCACTCCTCACGTAAGCGTCCCTGGAGATCAAGATTTAGGAGTGATATAGGTATGAGAAGCTCCTTTAGAAGGATTGCCCTCGAGATCTTCGTTACCCTTGCTGGAGGCACCTTTATTTTTGCAGCGGTCGAGGGATCAACTCTTCTATTTGAAAAAATAAAAGCTAAACAAACTGAATCGGTTTCCGTCGGCGAAGCCGTTCGCGATCTTAAGTTGCCGTTGGAGCCTGCCGATAAGCTGCTAGTCGCGGTATCAGCCTCATGTCCTTACTCCAAAAAAAGCCTGAGCCTTTATGAGCGATTGATCCCGGCGTCAGCACAAGTCGGCATTCCGACGTATCTTGTCGTTCCAGACGATACATCAAAGTCGTTTTATCAAGAGAGTCTGAACCTCCCAGCGGCTAGGGTCATCAAGGCAGATTTGGGGAGAGCGGGCATTACACATACGCCTACTTTATTGCTTCTTGATTCGAACAATCGTGTAAAACGCCAGTGGGTGGGGCAAATCCCCGACTCGCTTGAGGACGCGACTATCGCTCGAATAACGAGTTCGGCGCATTTCATTTCACGTCCTGATCCAAAAGCGATTCAAATTGTGAGCTTTTCGGATAATTCGGCTCAACCGGGAGCTGAGCCTACACGCAAGATCTCTCACGCCGACAACTTGATGAGCAAAGCGTCAGAGAATGTCCCCTCCCCGATTCCCACTGGAATTATCACCGATAGTTCTCTTCGGAATGTCATGTCAGAGGCCATCGTTATAAATATTGCTCCGCGCGAACAATTCGGCTTAGCGAAGAACAAAGGCGAGATAAACATCCCCGAAGACGAACTTGCAGTTCGAGGGGTGTACGAACTTGACCCAGCACGTGTCACTCTGATCGATTGTGGGGTCACTGATGCAACAAAATGTGATATGGCAGGGTTCGTTCTTTCGAACATCGGTATCAAACAACTATATCTGTTAGACCGGGGGGCTAATGGGCTTTTTTGCAAAGCAACAACCACCCGCTAGTTTAAGCAGGACAGTCGGTCATGGCACGTCGGGCGAAAATTCGAGTTCAGCATGGGCTGTACAAGCCTTTATAGCTGTTGTTGCGATTCTGACGATTCTTGTGTTTTACCTGTCGCCCAGAGAAAATAATTCCCTTCATCTGTCACGAAATGCATCTCTGAGCATACCTGGATATAGTTGGAACCAAGCGCCGAAGACAATCGTTATTGCCGTTCGATATGGCTGCAAGTATTGCCAAGCCAGTCTGCCATTCTATGAACGTCTCCTCACGGCGAGAACCGGTAAGTCAGGGACTCATACGAACCTAATCTTTATCTCTCAGGATAATTATGTGTTGAGTCGGAGGTCTGTGGCTGCCACAACTCCATCTAATGAGTTATTTTCAGATCTCAAGTTTCCACCTTGGATTACTGGTACACCGACTCTCGTTATCGTCAACTCAACGGGCAAAATCGAAGGGGGATGGAGTGGCATCTTGACAGTTCATGAAGAGAATGAGGTCCTTTCCACTGCAATGAAATGATAGTTCACTAGATGGCCCCCTCATTCAAGAGGTACTTCGCAGTAATCTGATCGTCAGCACTTCCATTATCGAACTACACGGTCCAGCATCCGAACTTGTACTGTATAGGGCGACGCCTATGCCTGAGCTAGTGAGTGGCCGAACCGGAGAACTTTGCGTTGATCAACTCCTTCCCCCTATCGTTTTCTTCGAGCGCTTTGGACCTCCGCGCTTTGCTTTTTGTTCTTGCGTTTTTCACCACCGTAAACACCGCTCTTATTCTTCGGTCACTCTATCCGATCGCTTGGTGGACATCGTCATATGTTGTCTTTGATTCGCTACCCGTCATATATCTCCTAGTCCAAAGCTTCGCAGGTGAAAAAGGACTTTCCGCCGCAAATTCATATCATGAGGTTATCCCTCTTGCGGTTGGCGTAACAATCTACTATAGTGTGCGCCTTGTTCCTCGCCAGGTTCTCGGAAAAACCCGCAGAATTGTTGTCCTGGCCACCGCCTGCGGGGGATTGTGGCTCGGAATCCAAGACATCAACCTATTCATACAGAGCCGGCCAATGTTGGACCTATTTCCTTCTGGAGCAATCGTCTCTGTTCGTGCGTTTATACCACTTGTAGGCGGCCCTTTGAGAAGCGATGCTCTAGCGTTGGTGGTACTGTTGATTCCGCTAACCGCTGCCTCGATATTATTGGAGTTTCGCGCAAAGTCGTGCCTGGTTGCCTTCCCATGCTTCTCGCTTCTCCTTCTGGCTGTAGTCGCAATTCTTTCACTCAGTAGAGCCGTTTTCATCTCTAGTAGCTTGTCTACTATATTGTTCTTGTGGATTCTGCTGCACTATCGGCTAGTTTCAGTTCACACCGCAATCGCGGCGACACTGGCTGGCGTTGTTGTGCTCTTGTGCATTGTGTTTGTATCGCATCTAAATCGGCCGATATTGGAAACGATCTCGCTATTTAGCAGTGGATCCCAACGCCGCAGCGCACTTGGGAGAACGATTTTATGGAAACAATACTTAATCCTCCTAAAACAACGTCCACTGGCGGGCTTCGGCGCATGCAATGATGGTATGTTGGCGTTGCGAATGGTCCCTATCCTGGGTGACATACCCGTAACATCGCAAGCATACAATTTGTATTTAGACATCGCCATACAGTCAGGGCTCCTCGGTGCCTGCACGTTCGCAGTATTCATCGGCGGCCTGATATCAAGGATAGCCTCGTGCTTGCGATCGAAAGTGGTTGCTCTCAATACGAAAAGGTTGCTTGCGATCCTGACCGCTGGCCTCGCAGGGGTGTTGCTGTATGGATTTGCGTTCTCGTCATTCGATCAACACCCCCCTACGATGATTGTTGCTTGGCTCCTCTTCGGTCTCATCGGCGGGACTGTTACTGCGGATACGATTCCAGATAACTACTTTGCCCCGTTGAATATTGTCATTCCCGGTTTTGGGCTGCTAATTCTTACCACGGCAATTGGGTTGCGTGGTTGGCGCCTAGTGAATATCGAGTCCATATATCGTGAAAACTATCAGACGGTAGCCCGTGGCGAATATGTCGAAGCTCTTCGCTCACTCGATTCCTTGGATCATCCAGAATTACAATCCGCCACCATTGACGCTGCCCGCGGTCTTATCCTAACGCTGCTGGTTTTACCGCATTCTCTCGTCGATCCCAACAAGATGGGGGAGGCGCTGTCTGAGCAGCAGCGAGGCCAGCTCGCGCAGGCATTGGTGAATTTCAACCTCGCGTCTCAAAAAGCTCCGTTTGATGCCACACTGATCAGCAATGTTGGAGCGTTGGAGATTTTACTTGACGACCAGAATGCCGGCTGGCGCGATCTATCGCGAGCGATGGCGCTAAGTCCCCGCGACCCGGCCATACATGTATTGCTAGGTATGCTCGCCGATAGCAGAGGCCAAAACGAGGCCGCGCTCAATGACTACGCCGATGCCGTCGCGTCTTGGCCAAGAATTGTAGATTCACAATTTTATAGAGATTTAGTGATGAGAAGTCCTCGCGAGGGCGCGGATGTTCTTGCAAGAGCAGTGACGATACTTTCTTCGCGCAACGAGTCTCCCATACGAGATGCATTGATAGCGAAGATCGATTTAGCGATTGGGCGCCGCGCACAAGCGAAAAAACTCCTCAATGGAGCTGTCGCTCAACTGCCCACCTTGGCGTATGGATGGTCCAATTTGGGACTTTTGCAGAGCAAAGACGGCAATTCTGGCGAGGCACTCCGTAGTATGGAACGGGCGGCGCGGTTCTCCATGAGGGATACGCAAGCTTGTGATTATCTGGCTAGTCATGCGATGGAGGCAGGAGACCTCGGCTCCGCGCAGTATTGGTACGGCTGCGTATTAGCATCCCCGATAGTATCTGATCACGCGGCGCGTTCGCGCTTAGTCTATCAGCTACCTTCGATATCAGAGGACGATTTGGTTCCTACCGGGCTTCTCGCCTATATTTCCCCGATTGTCAATACCGAAGGAGCGTGTTTGGGGTTAGCCCAAATAAGCTCACATTTATATGACACAGCTTCGATTGATAAATTGAATCAAGAGAACCTGTTTCAGCAGCGATGTGTCGAGGGGAAATGAGAAGGCCGGCATCCCACGGAAATTGAGAGGCGTACAGTGTTGACCATGTCGGTGTTAAGGATTCTGGAGATGATTATATTGATGATGCGTAGCCATTGTCTGATGCTGTTCCTTTTTCTTTCTCTGGGCGTTAAGGGAATTTTATGTCAAACCGGAGGGGGGGACGGGAGATCCGGTTCCGCACCTAATGTGAAGATCGATGTACGGCCGGTCACGCTGTCATACGACGTCGTTTCCATTCGAAGGATAAATGTTTCGCAGTTGCGCACCGTAATCGTCAAGACTGAGGATCCGGCACATTTAGCGCGCTTTAATGCGACTGCTGCCACCGTTGTGAACTTGATGATTCGTGCCTATGGTTTGAACAGATCTCAGATATCAGGGATCCAGTCTTGGATGGATAACGATCTGTTCGATGTTCAAGCGAAGTCAGGCGATGAAACAGATGTGGCCTTAGCGCAACTAGACGACGATACTGCGAAAGCAGCCAAGCAAGGGATGCTTCAACAAGTGCTTCGGGATCGATTTCACTTAACCATGCATTGGTCGGAATCGGAGGGGAACTTATGGGCCATGACCCTTCCAAAGGGAACGGCTAAATTGTCAGCGACCGGCTTGAGCGACGAATCAGCGACAGATCCAGATGAGACGGGAGATGTAAAAGGCCCCTTGTTGCAATCCCAAGGAGGGCCGAGAGGTCTTCACGTGACGATCAGGAAAGGCTCGATGGAGTATCTGGCAACCGTACTTAGCGTATATATCAATTCGCCAGTTATTGACAAAACCGGTGTTGCGGGAAATTTTACGTTTGAATTTTCCTTCTCTAACGGTGATTTCGAGACCCTGCTTCCGGATGGTGACGATGGCACTAGATCGGGGGGAGCCAATGCCCGCAACGCAACATATCCAAATATCTATACGGCGTTGAATGAGCAACTCGGAATCAAACTGATCCGTAGGAAAGGTAAGATCAAGAACCTGGTGATTGACCGTCTGGATAGGCCAACGGAAAACTAATGGATACGGCTCATTCCGCATGAATAGCAAGCAGCGCCAAGCCTAGCTTCAATTGCCGGGTCTAAACCTATCGATTTCAATGCGGCGCGCTGTGAGCGACCTTGTTCGATGTGAAGCTCGCAATGGACGCATATAGGACGAGTAGACAACAACCTGGACTACGCCATAGCTTTCCTAAAAGTCCTGCCGGATGGCCAACAGAAGCTCCAGTTATGAACGGGTGAAAAGGGGCAGGTCACAAGCGGCACTAATAACAGGTGGTCGGCGATATACCTAACTGGCAAGGACAATGCCCATATGCTAAAAACGTTCTCACGCTACCTAGTTATGGTATCTGTGATATCCATGGTTATTCTTTTTTATGGAAGACCCTATTTCAGTCGTAGTCTTACGATCGACCCCCACGGGATAAAGTCAGAACTCTCAGTAGCCAATTGGAGTCTTATAGGGCCGTTCTCATTTTCCGCCACCGATCTTGACTCTACTAGTCCGTCCAGTCTCCGAACAGGACTCAATCACGATTACCTGGCTGTCACCGGCCATTCGGAAGGTCAGATTGATAGCGAAGCACTCAAGGCGATCCTGCATTCCACGCTGCCTTCCCGAAGATACGCGTCGCAGAAGCCTGAGGTTATGTTCTCAGATATCTTCCCTAAGACTGAGTATGCCGTTATTTATGCGACGACAACCATTGATAGTAAATCCGACGGCGATATCGGCCTACAGCTTGCCAGTGACGACGGCCTGAAAGTGTGGTTGGACGACCAACTTATCGTCGAGACGAGTAATACCGTACGAAGGGGGCTTACTACGTGCACCCATTTTGCAGTTGCGCATCTTCACAGAGGGTCCAATGTTCTTCTAGTTAAAGTGGACCAAAAACGCGAGGGTTGGGCCCTTCAATTACTTCTGCTTCCAGCAGAACTGGCTCGCACAAGAGCTATGGATCAAGGAAGCAAACATCTGCTCCTAGACCGCATTGCTTCGGAAAGCGATCCGATTAGGCTTCTCGTCTCCGGATTATGTCAAAAAGAAGATGATTGTTTAAGTGTCTATGATTCGCAGGCAAAACTGATATCTAGGGTTGAATTGTTCCCTGGATCGTCAAACAGCATACGAATGCCTCTCAAAGAAGGTTTCTATACAACGAAACTCACCATCGGTCATCGAACGATAAATGACCGCTTCTATGTAGGTGATATATCGAAGTTCGAGAGATCATTAATTGCGGAACGAAGCACCGCAACCCTCGGTTCATCGAAATATCTAGCCCTCGATGCGCTGATACGTCGATATGAAGCGCTGACCAAACCAGAGCATTTCATACCTTACGATACGTTTTGGCAGAGAAAAATGTTGATGGTGCTGGACAATGCGGCGTCTGCGCTCGAAGGCAAGGAAAGATTGTCTTGGTTAAGATCTCCAGGAATGCATTTTGGAGAGTATATATCTGCGATAGATGGACAGCCGCAAAACTATTTCTTTTATGTGCCGACCCTACCATCAGCACATATTCCTATCGTAGTTATCACACCGCCAACGCTCGAGCATTCTAGATCGTTTCTGGAAGGCAGGCTCGTTTCCGATCCAGATGAATTGGATCGCATAGCGGCAGCAGCCGATGCCAACGGTCTCGCAGTATTAATCGTCAATGGAAGAGGGTCAGTCCACAGCGCGCCGATTGGAGAAGCAGATGTCTTAGAGGCTTTGCATGATATCCAGCAAACGCTGTCGATTGACCCGGCTCGGATATATCTTTATGGATCGTGTGAAGGGGGCCGTCGAGCCTTAGTGTTAGCGGAGCATTATCCAACAGTCTTTGCGGCAGTTGGAGAGTATGGGGCGGAAGGCACGGCGTCTGATGAGAATGCTGGTGTTGCCGAAACTTGGACACACAGAGGTAATTTCACGGAGTACGCGGATAACCTTCGAGACACACCTGTGATCATGGTTTACGGCGACCACGACGCTAACACTTCCGTTTCGGTTGCGTCCAGTCTCTATGCGGCAATGCGAAATCGTGGAGTCAATGCGCTCTTCAAGATAATTCCAGGTGAACATAGCCAACATTACAGAGAGACACCTATGATATTTGAAGCTTTGGCACATCAGCGAAGGCCGACCTTCCAGGGGTCGTTTCACTTTCGAACTCCGAGCCTCTCTTACTCAAGAGGAGCATGGGTGGAGATACGTAAACCTAAACGGAGTGATCTGCCTATGACAATTGATGGGAGATATGAAGCCCCGGCGGTCGATCTAACGATGGACAATATTGACGCCTTCGATATTTATCCGGATTTATTGGGTATTCCGCCGCACACAAAGATAACTATCTCGATCAATGGAATTGGGATGCGTAAATCAACAGGCAATGGCGGTCCCATACATATGGGAACGCCTGACGATACGGGCACAAACGAAAATTTCCGGCCCGTTATAGCCGCGTTCGGTCGTCCGTTCATTGTGGTTATAGGCACGGCTCCGATTGAATTTGACACAGGCCAAGCGGTGGCCGCTTTCATGGATAGATGGAAAACCGATTTCTCTAATGATTGCCGCGTAAAGTATGATTGGCAAATCGATCGCGAAGACATGAAGAAATACAACCTTGTGCTTATAGGAAATGCCAGAGCTGGTACGCTAATCCAGATGGCAGTGAAGCGCCTACCCATTGAATACGGGAAAGGAGGCGTCCGAATTGCCGACGAGTTCTATGAAGGAGCGGGAAATATGTATATAGTGTCTTTCCCAAATCCTCTGTTCCCAGAAAATGACATCGTGTTGGTGCATGCTGGATCATCGGTCCTGAGTAGTGTTGAAAATGATCTTTCATTGAAAGCGTTTTATGGCTACTCAGTTTGGACCAGGACAGGTATTCCTATCGACGCGGGCTACCTCCCTGCCTTAGCGCGGGGCGGTGAGTCACTCAGCAACATGGCACCACATTGGTAGCTCCTAGCTGGGAACTGCCCCCGGACGAAGGTGGTCAATGGGGAAGACATTGGGCCGCATGGCAGTAAGCGTTACTCCTCCTTGAGCAATCATCATGGCCTACTTAACCGGAGACCTTTGACGCATCATTCAAGAGGCGGAAAATTCGCAAGCATAGTTCTGCTCTGGACGTTCTTAAGGACTACGAGCGGGGTGAGGCGTACCCCTCGGCACCCGTGGCGAAGTACCCTTCGCTCCAGCGTCCGTCAAGGCGCTTCGCCCGCTGCGCGGCGCGCAAAATCGCGCGGCCCTGACGGCCGCCTCCGCTCCGGGTAGCGCGCTGTTATGAGAAGAATGTCTTCTTCTCATGTGTCTAAAAAGCACATGAGAAATGGCGGCGATGGGCAGTAGTCGAGCGGTGAAGCAGGGGAATCAAATCGCTAAAGCCGAAAGCATTCGAGCCAGGGTGGGAACGCCTATCGCCACGGTATTTACATCGATGGGATATGGTTCAAGCCCCGAGTTCACGACAAATCGTTTGGCGGGTTTAAGGTCTTGGCAAGCGATGTAAAAGCCCTTTTCGGGACGACCAGAAAGGCTTCGCTTGACCTTGATGGCCCACAGCCCGTGGCCGGGTATTTCCAGCAAAAGATCGATCTCGGCTCCGGCAGCTGTGCGATAAAAACTGGCGATGGTGCGCTCCGGCGCAGCGGCCAGCAGGTTCTCAATGACGAAACCTTCCCATGAGGAACCCGCCACAGGATGTCCAGCCAGATCGTTGAATGTTCTCAATCCTAAGAGGCCGTGAACCAGACCGCTGTCCCGGATATAGATCTTGGGTGACTTCACCAAACGCTTGCCAGCATTGCTATGAAATGGCTGGAGCCGCCTAACAAGCAGCAAATCGGCCAGCAGGTCGATATAGCGCTGTACTGTAGGCGCGGTGATCTGGAGCGCAGACGCCAGACGCGAGGCGTTCAGCAGAGTGCCTTGCCCATGCGCCAGCATGGTCCAGAGTCGTTCCAGCACCCCCGCAGGCACACGCGGCCCGAAGAGTGGAACGTCTCGCTCCAGATATGTGCGTATAAAGTCGTCACGCCAACGCAGGCTTACCACGTCATTCGGCGCGAGATAACTGCCGGGAAACCCTCCCCGAGTCCAGAGCTGGAGGACCGTCGGCTCATCGGCGGGCAGTTCCAGGACATTGAATGGGCCCATATTGATGTAGGTAATTCTGCCAGCAAGGCTCTCGCTGGACTGCCGTAGCAAGTCAATCGAGGCGGAGCCAAGAATGAGAAATCGACCCTTGCCATGACCGGTTCGCCGCCCTTGATCGATGACGCCCCGGAGTGAACTGAAAAGTTCCGGGACGCGGTGAATTTCGTCGAGAACGACCAGGCTATTCTCATACTGCCGGAGAAAGAGAGCTGGCTCTGCAAGCCTGTCCCGATCCTCTCGGGCTTCCAAGTCAAGATAGACCGACTCGGGATGCTTATCGGCAATCGCTCGTGCGAGGGTCGTTTTTCCAACTTGACGCGGGCCGATGATGGCCACAGCGGCCTGCTCAGACAGAGAATGCTCGATAGATGCCGCTACTGATCGTCCAATCATCCTTGCATAATAAAACATCCGTATTCAATTTGCATGGTTATCTTCCAGGAGTGTGCCGGAAAAGCGCCGTCGAACTTAGCTTTTGGGGCTTGAACTTCAGAGTGCGGATCGCGCGTTTGGATTGCGTCCCAGTTTTGGGGTGCTTCCGTAATCAAAGCAAAAGCGCTACGCTGCTGCGCAGCGGTTGTAGGCTGACACGCCATCCCCAATAGGGAACTGCAAAGTACCTATTTGTTTACAGGCGGGAACTCTTTTGTTTTCAATAAAGCCGCTTTGTGCGTTTCCATTTGTAAACGGCCCAGGTTGCCGGGGTTAACAACGATAGAAAGCGTCTCGGAGCGTATGGATACCGGTGGAACGTGCGACCGCATCCAAAGTTGAAGTACGAGCAATGCGGCACGGTATACCGATGGCCTCCTCTATCGACAAAACGCAAACAATCGCTCAACCTGCCTCTGGTTCATCTGGCAACGAAACTGCCAGGGGAAGGTCGATTGCTACTCGTCTGACCGACGCTGAATTCGGTGAGGTGGAAGCTGCGGCTGTAATCGCCGGTAAGAAGGTTGGGGAGTGGCCGCGTGAGGCAGCTTTGGCGCAGGCTCGTGGTGCCTATCACGAAGAACAGACCGACCAGATACTGCTCGCTGAACTGATGGGAATGCGCTCGCTCATGTTGAATCTGTTTGCCAGAGCATCGGAAGGGCCACTGACCACTGAAGACTTACGCAAGATGTCAGCCTATTCGGACTCGATTAAGGAGCAGAGGGCGCAAGATTACATGACCGAAAGGCGTCGCCGGAACAGTCCCAAACCCACGGACAAACCGTAATGAAACTCTCCCGCATTCGGTTTGCATTTCCCTGGCGGATCGCGTCGATCTTGGCCCTCCTTCCGTGTCTCCCATTTCTCGGCTTCTGGGCATGGGTTCAGTGGGAAGTCCCGCCACTTCAACGGTACTATCTGGCGGCATATTGGCACAGTTCCGAGACTGCAAATCAACCCAACGCTGTGACTCAAATCCGATGGCTCATGGAGACGGCTCCCGGGCGTAAGAGACATTGGCTGTTCGCCTTCGATGTCACCGAGGGAAGCCAGAATGATCTCCCATTGGCACTCTCGTCTGCGGCTGCTGAACAAGGATGGACGGGTATAGAGAGAACTCCCGCAGAAAGCATGGACTCCACCGAGCTTGAAAAGCTCCTGCGCGAAGGTTTCTATGATGGCGAGACGTTTCGTCAACTGATGAATGAACCGTTGGTCTTTGGTGTCGCGGCCTGGGTAGTCGTCGCGTATCTGGCGTTCATGATGAGGGACGATATTGGGGAAGAATGGAGACAACTTCGACGAGAGGTTTCGGAACCAAAGTGGTCCTCGGAATATGGAGACGATTGGCCCGACAATCGAGATGGGATCATCACTCGAATTCGGTCGCGAATTGTCCGCTGGATAAGTGAGCAGAAGATGCAGCTTGGATGGATGGATTTCGGGCCTGCAATCAGTCGCAGATTCGGTCTCAAGAAGTTCCCAAATCCAGAGAGTCTTCGTGGGAGTTCTCGACCGGTATCGAAGGAAGTTCAAGACAAGGTTTCTACTGCACGGGAACTTGCCACTCCACTCGCCTCGAACTCTGCAAAGCCACTGTCCCAGCGACGGACTATCTTCCCTGGATTGTCAGCATCGGATGCGGCACAGTCGCCGGCAGAACCGTGGGACGAATCGAAGTGGATTGAGTAGCAGTGAGACCTCTGATGTCTCGGAGTCATCGCGGTCATATCGCAGACCAACTTCGCATCTCTTTACTCAGCTTGAAACAGAATAGATAGCCTTCCCGCTAGTCTCCCTCTAACTCGCTTCAAAGGGCTGCTTGACGAGAAGCTATTTGAGAGGCTGAACGTCCCGCATTGAGCATGGAATACAGTAGTTGGAACTCACGACGAATGGTGTTCTTTGAGACTGTTCTCAAGCCTCTATTGAGTTAGCTATAACTCTTCCTTTGGTCGAGTAACTGCCACTCAAATCACTTGTCTATTACTCCACTAATAGCTTTGGATAAGATAGAAATAACCAATAGCCATAGGGGTTTTAGCGGTCATCAGTAGAAAAAATAGTTTGCAATAACGACCCACTTATCCACAAATCTCGGCTACGATGGGAATCAAGACAGTAACTATCTGCTGTCTCACGGGCCAAGGTATGTTGACCATCTCTAAATCGCTATCTGCTGGACAAGCACGAACGTATCACGCGCGCGAGTTCACCTCGGAACGACAGAACTACTGGAGCCGAGATCAACAAGGGCATAGCGAGTGGCAGGGGACGCTTGCGCAGGAGTGGGGCTTGCATGGCAACGTAGGGGCTGAAGAGTTTGCTCGTTTGAGCGAAGGACGGCATCCAGCGAACGACGCCCAGCTCGTCAAGCATCAGCCCGCAAGGACCTACGAGAATCAGTACGGCAAGCAGATCACGAGTTCGGAACATCGCGCTGGATGGGATGCGACGTTCTCCGCACCCAAGTCTGTTTCCCTTACGGCCCTTGTGGGTGGCGATAATCGCGTACGCGAAGCGCATCGCGAGAGTGTTCGCGTGGCATTGCAGGAGTTGGAACGGTACACACAGGCTCGCATTGGTAACGTCAATGCGCCAGAGACAACCGGCAAGTTCGTTGCAGCTACCTTCGAGCATGACACCGCGCGTCCCGTAGACGGCTATGCTGCACCGCAACTTCACACTCACGCTGTGGTCTTCAACGTGACCGAGCGGGAGGATGGGCAGACACGCGCATTGCAAGAGAGAAGCCTTTTCCAATCGCAACAGTATGCGACAACGATATACCGATCTGAGCTTGCCGTGAAGCTACAGGGCCTCGGCTACGAGATCGAACGCGGCAAGCACGGGCAGCCTGAGATCAAAGGATATTCGCCGGAGTATCTGGAGGCATCGAGTCCGCGTCGTGTGCAGATCAAAGAGCACCTACAGGAGATTGGAAGAGAAGGTGCGGGCGCGGCGCAAGTTGCCGCTCATCGTACCCGCGATAGCAAGGAACTCCATTCGCCTGAAGAAGTCTTGGAACAGCACCGTGAGCTTGCTGCTAGGTTCGGCAATCAAGCGGATCGTGTCGTCGCAAAGGCACACGAACAGCGGCACGTTGTGCAGCCGGAGAAGACTGCGCAACAGTCAGTGACGTATTCGCGCAACCATGTCTTTGAACGCTCCGCCGTTCAGGACGAACGCGCGATCCTGCAAGCGGCGATAGACCGCAGCATGGGACAGGCTTCCTACAGCCAGGTGCGGCAGGAGTTTGAACAGCGGGTGGCGCGTGGGGAGTTTCGGGAGATTACACGGACAGATGGCCGAGCAGCGCCACTGTATACGACTGCCGAGATGATGCGGCTGGAGCGAGAGATCGTTGGCCATATGCAGCGCGGCAATCAGTGGAGCTATAGCGACCCGATGTTGGTGTCGTCGCAGTTGAGAATCTGGACAGAAGATCGCCACCCTGAGTTGAACCGTTCGCAACGCAAAGCGGTGGATGAGATCTTCATCAGTCGCGAGAAGATTGTTGGACTTGATGGTGTCGCTGGCGCAGGCAAGACCACGACGCTCTCCGTTGTCCGCGAGGGTGCTGAAGCGCAGGGCTACCGAGTGGAAGGATTTGCGCCGACATCTCGCGCAGCGCACAAGCTGGCTGAGGCAGGCATGGAGACCTCGACACTCCAGCGTCATCTTGCGAAAGGAGCGCAGCCGGACACTGGAGAGAAGCGTTTGTATGTGCTCGATGAATCGTCGCTCGCCTCGACGCGCCAGATGCACGAATTCATCGAACGTCTCCATCGGAACGATCGTGTGCTGTTGGTTGGAGACAGTCGCCAACATGAGGCCGTTGAAGCGGGGCGTCCGTTCGCTCAGTTACAGGAAGCAGGGATGCGGACGGCCACGTTGAATGACATCGTTCGCCAGCGCGATCCAGAGTTGAAACAGGTTGTCGAACAGTTAGCGAGCGGCCAGGTTAGAGCCGCAGTAGAAAGCCTTGACCAGCAGGGTCGTGTCCATCAGGTAAAGGGACACGAGGAACGCATTGCGGCTATTGCGAGGGAGTATGCCAAGTCACCTAGCGGCACACTTGTCGTTTCGCCGGACAATCGTTCCCGCAGCGAGATCAATCAGCGGATACATGATGAGTTGCAATCGCGTGGGCTTGTGAGCAAACAAGAGCATTCCGTGCGGACGCTTGTTCCGCGTCAGGAGATGACCGGCGCGGACCGCAGTTGGGCCCAGCAGTACAAGGTCAATGACATCTTGCGGTACTCCCGCTCATCGAAGGAGACCGGCATCGAGAAAGGTGAATATACCCGCGTCGTCGCCGTGAATGCCCAGGAGAACACTCTGACCGTGGCACGGGCGAATGTGGATCAGACTACCTATGACCCGCGTCGTCAGGTTGGAGTCTCCGTCTACCGAGAGCAGGAGAGGAAGTTTTCGGTGGGTGATCGAGTACAGTTCACTGCACCCAGCCATGAGATGAAGATTGCCAATCGGGATTTGGGGACTGTCGAGAGCATCGGGCGCGATGGAACGATGCGGTTGCGGTTGGATGACGAGCGCAAAGTCGAATTCAATCCGCAACAGCATCCGCATGTCGATCATGGGTACGCCGTAACCAGCTACTCAAGCCAAGGCCAGACGGCGGAGCGTGTGTTGGTCAACGTAGACACGGAGCTTGCGGCAAAGGATCTGCTCAACAGCCGCATGGCATATGTCTCGATCTCGCGCGGCCAATTCGACGCACAAATATTTACTGACAGTTTGGAGAAGTTGCCAAAAGTATTAGGGCATGATGTTTCGCACCAGAGCGCCTACAAGCCGGGACAGGCTGTTAATTTACATCAACCGAAGATCGTGACGCCGAAGCACGACGTGGAGTTGAGTATGGGATTCGGTTTAGGCCTTTGAAGGCATCAGTACTGGAGAGATGAAGGCGTTATTGCAAGGGGATCGTAGAGGGGACAGGGCAGTTTCGCATAGAACCACAACTTTTATAACAGGGGATGGGCATATGTCGGCAGAGAGAGTCATTGATTTCGACCGAGGCGGATCGAAGCCGTCGCGACAGGAGAACACTGAGCTGTCATTCAAGCCTAACCGCAGAAAGCCTCCACAGAGGGTCACAGTGGCTCCTGAAAATAAGTTGCTGGTAGGGCGCGAAGAGGCTGCTCAACTTCTATCTATTAGTCAACGTGCGCTCGACTACTTAATTGCCTCAAAGCGTTTGCCTACGCGACGGATTGGTGGTCGAGTCCTAATCCCTGTAATGGACCTACGAAGGTATGCCGGTTGCGACCATCCCGAGAACATCGTGACTTATCCATCCGACCGCACAGGATGAAATCGTTCGCGCCCCGAGTTAGTGTTCTGCTAGACCAGAGCTTCCAGACCGTGCTTATCTACGACAAACAAAAGCTTTAATGCCATTCCGCTCGGCTGCTTGGCTCCCGTCTCCCATTTTTCAACGGTGGACTCACTGGTATTAAGATAACGGGCAAAAACAGGCTGGCTGACGCGATGACGTAGCCGCAGATTCTTGATTTGCGCGGGTCTCAGGGCTGGGGGTGTTGTCAAACAGCCTTCGTCGAAGCCTTTCATCGTGGTCTTGTCGATCGCTCCAACCCTATGCAGGGCTGCAGCGGAAGAATAAATTGCCTCAAAGGCCTCGCTCTTGAACTTACGCTTAGTTGTCATTGCAAATCTCCATCCAGTCTTGATCTTGTAAGAGCCGATTCACTTGCTTCGGTGTGAGGCTTCCGTAAACCTTCGTGAGCTTGCGAAACTCGACCAGCTCATCGTCGTCAATGTTCGCCCGATCTTGCTTGGCGAACAGATATTCGTAAATCCAAAATGAGCCAGCCCTCGCCAGGATGATGGAGCGGTACTGGTTCTTTCGCAGGCGCCTCTTATAGACGCCACCTCCCAGGTCGTCCGCCTGCCCCTGCATGACTTGTAAAATCGCGGCGCAAAGCTCATCGTCCCCGATGTGTGCTTTTCGAGCCGCTTTCGCAAACCATGAAGTCTTGAAAGTTCTCACGGGATCTATAACCGGAGTTTTCATTACAAGCAGTGTAGCACTGGGTGCAACCTCATCCCAGGAATAAATCATTTCTCGTTGCCAGGAATACCCGTCGCTGTGGCGTCCGTCAAGGCGCTGCGCCCGCTGTGCGGCGTGCTATGCACGGCCCTGACTGCCGCCTGCGCGACGGGAATACGCCCGATATGAGGAGCATATCTGCTCCTCTCTTCTCGAAGAGAAGCTAGGGTTCATGAATTACCTATACATTGCGAGATCGTGATAGAGCCGCGTTCATTTCACTCGATACATGCGCTTTGCTCAGGTGTGTGTACCGAGCGCTCATCGCAATTGTCTTGTGTCCTAGCACCTCTTGGATCACCTTCTGATTCGCGTTGTTGGCAGCAAGTCGTGAACCGGCGGTGTGTCGGCTAAGCTGGTGCCATCCAAGATCGGTGACGCCTGCCTCGCGCTTGGCTTTCTCAAACCACTCGCGGTTTTCCCGGATGGTGAACACCCTGCCATCGAGTTTCATTCGCGTCGTTTCTCTGTCGCCTCTGAGTTCCCGCATCCGATCTTGAATTTCCTGCTGATCCTTGAGGGCCGCATGCACGTCATCCGTCATTGGGACTGTATGCGGTACGCCCGTCTTTGTATCCGGCAAGGTGATCAGGCATAGCTTGAAGTTGATGTCGGGCCAAGTGAGTGCGTACTGATTACCTTTCCGCATACCTGTTTGAGAGCCGACAGTGATTTCATTCGGATGCTCTCGCAGTTCCAGGCGGGTCATCTCGTAGTCTACGGGTGTTTCCTCAATCCACCGTGCTAAGACAGCACGGAGCTTGTCCTCTTCGGCATCACTCATCCAACGTGGATAGCCGAGAGTCACAGCAAAGTGGGAGACGTCGCGGCAGGGATTGGATTCCACCAGCTTCCGCTCTTTAGCGTACGTATACACCGCCGACAGGGTGGACTTGTAGCGGTTTAGCGTTGCAGCGGCCAGACCGAGGGAGATAAGCCAATCCTTAATTTCGTGAGGCTCCAAGGAAACTGCCGAACGGTCGCCAAACGCCTCCTTGATGGCTCCGAGACGTTGTGGAGGGTTCACCTGGTCCTTCGGACGTTCGGGGTTGTTCGGGTTCTGGATATGGGCAAGGTATTGATCGCATAGTTCTTCAATCAGGAGGCTATTAGCTCTGTGTTCCTTCAACTCTTTCTTTTCAGCCAATGTCAGGAGAGGTTCCGCTGCGCTGGAGGGAAGAGAAGCGACACCCTCTTTGTGACGTAGCCCTTTGGCTGTTTCCAGCCAGACAACCGCAGCTTCGTGGTCCAAGAAGTTCTTGCGAACGCGGCTTCCATCGGCCTTGTATTGAGCCTCCCACGTACCCCGATCAGGACGGAACTTAATGCCTCGAACCTCTTTCGGCTTCCTTGCCATCGCGCACCTCCACCACCATCATAAAATTTTTGGTGGCACTTTGGTGGCACTTTTGTACCGATAACCCTGCACTCGCGTGCAGGCCATTGCAAGACTCTATATGGTTATAGGTGCATATAAATGAATATCTTGCACCATTTGATGCGACTCCCTGCAAGCCTCTGCAAACCTCAAAATTCGCCCTCTCAAGGCGAAGAGTCCGGGTTCGAGCCCCGGTAACGCTACCAAACTAACTCTCCTGAAATCAGTAGTTTGCGGCTCGCGGCTGCGATCTAATAGCGATCAGCGTTTGACGTTCGGGGCTAATAGGGGCTACCTCGCCCTTTGAATTCCGCCTTTGACGCATCTCAATGCACGCAGTCGCTGCCTCACGCATGAAAACATTGACACTACTCAGCCGCTGATCTATATTTATTACATCCCCCTAAAACAGAAAGGAATCCGACAAGTACCCAGCAACGACCTGACTGTTTAATCCAGTCAACCACCTAAACGCAAGTGAACAGAACGAGGGAACTTTAGCAGTAAGTAGCCGGAACAGTAAGGCATAGCTGTGTGGCAGCGTGTAGCGCCCCGTATGACCCCCATGTGATCGTCTGCAAGTGTACCGAGCCTTAAAATCTCGGTCTGCACGCCGCCAGTGCCGTAAAAGATTCCAGGCTGTCTCCCAAGTCCTTTGGTTAGAGACTGAAGTCAAAGCCCACGACTATATGTGAGCAAATCCACACCATAACCCAGCTGCTCTGCAGTCGTGGCGGTACTGCGACTGTTTCCATCATCGATGTTTATCTGCAGGCGTCCGTGCGTGTGGGCCGGATGACCTGCCATCAAGGAACCCTAATGTCCCATGTACCAAAACTGTTGTATTCACGTCGAGACTCTGGAGCAATATTGAGTCTCTCGTTAAGATCGATTGATTATTTACTGGCGGCCGGAGCCCTGAAGTTCCGTAAGGTTGGGGCGAAAATCCTGATCCCCTACGAAGAACTGGTCCGGTTTGCGAGCGCAAGTCACACCTCTTTGAGTCGCAGAGCCTAAACCGTAGTGGCCTAGTCCAGCCCATCCCAAAAACGACTGACGCGTCCAAAGCCCCATCCAGAGGGCATGAGGACACTTGTCTTAAATTCGCCCGATTGGGCCTCCATGCAGAACAAATTTTGAGGACTATGAACCTTTGCCGTAAAGCTAAAACCAAACTGCACGCCGAAGCAATGAGCAGATCGGCCGATTTCTACGATCACATAAAAGAATTTTCTAAGCCAGGAATGAACTCGACCTCGCCCGGTCAATGGCTCACGGAGGCGTGCGCTTCCGACGAGGCTGAAACTGAGCACTCCGACTCGGCCCGCGCCATCATAGAAGCGTACCGATTCGCACATCGCTTTCGGTTCCTACGTTTTCCGGGTGCAGAAGGACCCCGGAACCAAGCGGGGGATGAAGTCTTCGCGGGATACCTTGCGCACGAAACCAAGAGCATACGGGTGGTTGAATTCACCAAGCACAGAGCATCAAATCCGATTTCCTATAGTGAAATACGCGATTGCGACACAACTCCAGTTCAGAAAAAAGAAACCCGTAAGGTAGCAAAGACGCCGGCTGCCCTTGACCACTTTCCTTACGAGATGGTGACAGCCACTGAGCTTAACGCACACTATGCGGCCTACGTAGCAGGGAAGAAGAAGGTGACAGCAGAAAGCGTCATGGAGTCTGTCACCAACTATTGCCTGCGGAAAATTGCTCTCGGCACCAACGAGCACGGTCTTCGCACGCGTGGTGAAGCCGGCGCGTTACTCAGTGAATTCTGGGAGAGAATGAGTGCGGCTGTGGTCGACAAGCGTTTTAAAGGTAGTAACGGAGGCAGGTTCAACCTCTACGTTGATGCTGCCTGGGCGAATAGGCGGAATACAGCCTATTCGAAGTTGTCTAGGCAGGACGATCGATTCAAGAGCAGCACATTCTCGGGGACAAACCTCAAAGACGCCGACGGAAAAACGACTCAAGAAGTATTCAGTAGTGAGGACAGGTACGCACAGTCTCTTCATGAAACTGATCTAAGTGCTGCGAGCGAAGCCGCCCACGCTCGCGAGCTCCTCGCTAGTCACCTAGCGAAGCTCAAAGGCAAGTCTCTGTGGATGGTGGAAGACATGATCGCAGGGATAGAACAAAAGGAAACTGCTGCGCGTCTTGGAAAAAGCCGGGATGCTGTAGGCAGAACGCAACGGCAGTTCAAGAAAGACGTTCTTGGCGCCGGACTAGATGCCAAGACTGAGATGGTGGCATAGTGGCTAACGTCTATCGTTTTGCAAAACACGTAGTCCACTATCAGCTCCCTCAAGTTCTGATATCGAAACTCACGTTCATCCGGCTCGAAGAACTGAAATTGCTTAATTTCCTTCACTCGGAGTTCCAGCGAACCAGCAAATCAGTGGTTACCCTGCAGGCTGAGACGATCAGCATAAAGACTGGTATCCACCCTACAAATCTCGGAGCAGCGAGAGACAGCTTGGTGTCTCAAGGATTGCTCCTAGTCCGAAAGATTGGCAAAACAATCACGTACATCGCCTGTGATCCAACCGATAAGACTCCCATTCCTGACGGAAACTCAAACGGTTCGAGAATCAACTTCGATGACTTAACGGAGGATGTCCTACGGCGCTACTTCGAGTCCGCTCTCAGGCTCTGCAAGCGGACCGAGAATGGACTCTCGGGTTGCTGCCCGTTTCCGACTCATGACGACAGAACTCCCTCCTTCTCTGTAGAGCTGAAGGACGGCAATGGGGGTCGCTGGAATTGTTTTGGCTGCGGGAAGTCAGGTAAGCTCGTCGACTTTGAAGTTCATCGCTCGGAGGATGCCACAGGCCGCACCATAAATCGCACAGACGCTCACAGGCTTGTGATCGATAAATTGCGTGGACTAGGTGTCACCGAAAGCGCGACGGAGAAGTCTAACGATGTCGCGTACGCCTACTGTGATGAGTTTGGCGAGATCATCACCGAAACCGTGAGACCCGGTGGTAAGAAAGTTGGCATGTATCGTAGGCGTCCAAACCCGGATGCACCTGGGAAGTACATCTCGAACGTAAAGAACTGTCCAAACCTGCTGTATCGGCTACCAGAAGTCATTGAATCCGATACGGTGATCGTCGTGGAGGGTGAGCCCGATGTGGAAAGTGTCCGTAAGTTGAATTTGCAGGACGTTGGGGGTCGTGACGTTGCGGCTACGACCATTGCAAATGGCGCTGGTGGTTGGCTTCCAGAGCACTCAGCACGTCTCCTGAACAAATGGGTAATCCTAATCGGGGATAACGATCCAGACGGAAAGGGCCTCAAGCACATGAATAAGATCAAAGCGTCTCTGTTCGGAAAGGTAAAGGATCTCAATCATGTAGAGCTTCCTAGCGAGTATAGGGACATCAGTCACTATTTGGAAACCCACGGAACGTCGGATCTGATAAAGCTCGTAGGTGAAGAATGGCTCACTCCCGTGGCGGAGGTCTGATAGACATTCTTTGTCCACAACAAAGATAACTTTGTCCACAACCAACATCCATTTGGATATACCCCTATGGATGTTGGCGTTCTATGCACCCTTCAACATTGTTAGATATTGTGTATCTGAGCCCAGTATTAACATCCCCGTTAACAAGTTGGTAACTTGCATAGTATGCGTGATTGTTCGTTTTGCGCTCAGAGGAAAAAGTGGGCGCGCGTTGTGTCACTCCTCACAAGATCAGCCCAAGAATGAACTGCATAGTATGCAATCACCGCAACCGACAAACTATTTTTTTGTTTTGTCCCGAGTTGTCGCACATGGAAGCCCGCTTTCTTGTCTATATAACTAGCGGGGTAGAGTCTCCCACAGTTTTTCTGCACGGGATGGTGACCCTCAATCACCATCCCGTTTTTTCTAAGAAAGTGAGAGGCTATGCCAGACCGGTCAAACAAAAAAGAAGAAGGACTGGCTCTGAGAATTCTCAAAGAGTACATCGAATTCATCCAAGAGCTCTATGCAGATGATCCGGTCTCTGCCCGGCCTCTCATCGCAGTCTTCGAGATTTACGAATGTAGTCTCGCGCGCTCTAGTCAGGACAGGGCGCCAACCCTTGATCAACTCGCCGCCGTGGTGCAGGGAATCGGGTGGGCGAGAAGACTTTTGAATGAAATCGTCGATAACGAGCCATTGAGGGTATGGGGTTGGTACTGGGGTTGTAAGCCTGCCAATCGGGTGCAGAGGCTCGTCAGCATCCTTTCGGAATTGGTCATGGATATGACCCAAGAGATCACCGCAAACCGGCTGCGCATCTTAGAGTTTACGCGGCAATACGTTGCTGAGACAGTCTCCGGTGGCCGAGGTTGCAAAGTTACGAAGTGCGCCGGTCAACGGATTACTCAACGTTCAACGGGCATGACTCCCGAAATCATATCCGCCAAGAGCTTGAGGCGTGTTGGACTTCGTCATAGCCGCGACATCCGGAACGATCGTGAACAAGATGAACTCTCCCTTCGGTAGAGGGTCCTTGCTGGTCACGAGATAGACTTTGTCGCCCTTTTTCTCAACTGACGTAACGATGAGAGATGCCGGATCGATCTGCGCATTTATCCCCGTCCATAAGCGCATGCTGGCCATTGAGAGCTCCCGATGCGTCTTCTCCTCCTGGAACTTGGCAACAGTAACGTCTCGTCCGGAATCTGTAACCCCGACCAAGCACATCGTCAGTACGCTTCCATCCAGTTGATATGGAGAGGCGGCATCCCGAAACTGAGCTTTGACCCGTGCCTTCGCAGCACCATAGCTAAACGCGGCGCCCATGACATTGGTCGTCTTGAAACCGATTGAGTGTGTGGGCTCCATAGGCGCCCAGTCGACACCCTTTAAGTAGTAGGCCCCTGTTGCTGTGGGGCAGGCCGGCGGCGCCACCTGGGCACGAGCGATGGAAGGCAGAAGTGCCAAGGCTGAGACAGCCAGACAAACAAGATTTTTCATATCCAAGGACTGTACCACGCATAGGCGATCTCTGATCTTTGATCGATAAGACGTGGACTTTCCCAAAATGGAACTAGAGGAGTACCCAATGAAACTCGAACATGCAAATCGTAATGCCGCATCAAGCATAAAGCCGCCGACACCAGAAGAATACGCCTATGCAACAACCAGAGGTCTCGGTGACACCATCACCGGTGACCAGCTTCGCGAAATTCGCGCACACGCCAGGGCAGGGACCCGCTCAATTGTTGTTCCCACCACCAGGTCCACAGTAGGCAACCCAACTTCTATAGAAACCGTTGCTGAGCGCAAGTTGAAGCGCAAGATCGAACGCTTGGAGAATGAGAATTGCAAGTTGAAGGTCAAAATCATGAACGGCAAGTAGTTCGACCCATATCGCTCCACACCAAAACACATTAAAACTAAGGAACATCATTCATGGCATTTGTCATCACGACCGCACGTCTTAACGAAGCAACAGGAAGATCCTTTTACAGCAGCAACGCCGGAATCTTCAACAACCAGATAACCCATCACGGCGATGAAGAGAAGTCGTCTCTCATTCGAGCCTTCTTGCTGGCAACGTTGGATGGTCTGGCTAAGATCGAGAACCTCGATGGACGAGGAAAGGGAACTGTCGTCGAGCTATTGATTCCCGATGAGCAGGTGGCAGCAAGGATGCGTGATGCCACGCCTTCTACGTTCTCTAAAATCCTTCATTTCGACGATGAGGAGCTATGGAAGCTTTTCCTTCAGAGGAAGCTGGACTTCGATTTGCGGATCTTCAGCCATCCAGATGAAGGCGACGAAGTGCTTCGGTTGTGGAAATGGCAGCGACCTGAGCCGGCCCGCTGGCAGCGAACCGAGTCGGACCGCCCGAGCTTCAGTACATCGTGGGTTACCAAATAAGTCTGCATTGAGCCGGCTAGCCACTACCAAGCGTTCTTGCGCCACATGAGCGCACAAGGAAACCCCATGAATCTGACTACAGATATAAAGTTTTTGAGCAACAGTTGTGAGTGTTACTACACTGCGAAGACAAAGGCCAACGGCGATCAATACGAATCAATGGGTATGGAGAAAAACAGCTCCGCCCTACGAGGGACGCTGCTAGCCTTGGTCGCTGGTCTGAAGCGAATCGAGTCCACGGCTGGCGCGGGGCACAAGGTCTTTGTTGGACTCGAAGACTCGCGAATGGCAGCACGGCTCAACCAGATGAGAAGTTGTGACCAGCTAACCGGCGGTGACGATGATGAGCTCTGGAAGAAATACCTGGAAGCTCGAAGCAAATTCCATCTAACATTCGCCCTCAGCGAAGGTAAAACGATCTCCTAAGGGTTGCTAATCAAAATCAATGAAATCCTCTGCGATCCGGTGGTGTTACGCCGGTTCACTGCGCTCCCAGATAAGGACTCATATTGTCGATCTTCACCGTTCCACCTGCCAAACCGAAGATAGCTTTAACACCAACGCCTCCACAGCCGCTTCCGATTCTCATCAGCGTCGCAGCCAGCCACAGTCATATCGCTTACGGGCTCAGCGGACCACTTGAGGTTCAGCATCGCTCCGCCCAAATGAGCATCTTGGGAAATGCAGACGGGCTGATTACAGCATGCAATCAAGCACTTCGTTCATTGACGACGATTCGGATCGCAACGTTTGCTAAAGCTCACGCACAGTATGAAGCGTTCCATGCGAGCCCCGATGGATTGGTTCTTCCCAAGCCAGAGTCTAAGGCGGTGCCAATCCATCTGCGAACAGATTGCCCATCGCTGATCGAAGCTGCTGAATACTTGGCATCACAGGACGCTAGTCAGCAACCTGAAGGCATCGTCCGTAACTTCTGTCAGCAGTTACAGCGCTCCGATATCGCAATCGTTTGGACCCAGCTTCCAGCGCGTGCGGCCGAAGTCGAGGCGCTTGAACGGTGGGCTCAGTTGTACTGCAAACCTGGTCAAGCAGCCATCCACGATGGACCCACACGAGGCTTCTATCGGACGTCATTCGAGCGCTCGGTTAAAGAGCTTGATGAGATGGATACATCCGACTGCGATGAAGCTCTGAAAGAGTCTTTAGATCATGAGTTGATCGCAGCTTAGCCACTGTGACGACAGCTTGTGTTCAGCCTTGGACTCCTGACAGTAAAGAGTCCAGGGGCCGAGGCGTCGATTCAGGGTAGGGGTGAGTGATTTCCGGCGACCTCGACCGACCCGCGACCGACTGACCAATCAAATTTTTATATCCACAAAACAAAAAAGTGGTTTTTACCCTCTGTGACCGCCTGCACACTATGCAGACGTGACAGCAGAGGCAGAGCTCCCATGACCTTGGCAAAGCTTAGCTCGTGATTGAACCGAGTTTAACAGGCTTTGCACCTATTCCAACGTTTTTCTGCAGGTATCTGCGACCGCTCCACCGGTGGCCCTGCGACTAGAAAGCAGGTCCCCCATTTCCATCCGTATTGGCACAATCTCCGTTGATCTCGTTGCTAACACCGTATCGTTTTCAAAAGAACTTTCCAAGATGAGTCAGCTGAGTCTGAACACATCAAGAAATATCCAGCGCTCACTGACGTTGATTTCCGGCGCCGCCACCGCGATGGCCGCGTCTATTGTTGGAAGTCTGACTGCTGCCATCGACAAAGCTGAGGACTTCGCGTTCTCAATGCAGAAGATGGCACAGCAGACGGGTTCGAGCGTCGAGATGTTCAGTAAATTGGCCTACTCGGCGAAACTCGCGGGCGTGCCCGTCGACGATGTGAAGATGGCGATGGAGAAGCTTGCAAGGACTTCATCAGCTGCACAGAACGGTAACAAGGAAGCTGTAGCTGCTTATGCTGCACTTGGCATCTCTGTGAAGGATCTCCAAGGTCCTCTGAAGGATTCAGGCAACCTCATGGTTGCTGCATCGAAGTCCCTGGACAAATTTAAAGACTCCACAGCAAAAACTGGCTTGGAGCAGAAAATCTTTGGACGTTCTGGCGCTGAACTCGCACCGCTGTTGTCTCAGATTGCGTCTGGTTTCGATACCGCTTCGCAACAGGCCACGCTCTTTGGGGTTGTGGTTGGTGATAAGACAGCTTCGCAAGCCAAGCAACTTCATGAATCCCTGGAGCAACTTGAATCAGTTGCTCTCGGGTTCTCCACCCGCCTCCTCAGTGGTGTGTCGCCAGCTCTGCAAGATGCCTCTGACAAGATACTCAAATTTGTAACGAGTGCCAACGGCATGAAGGCTGTTGACACTATAGCGAACGACGTTTCCAAAGCGGTATACAGCGTAGGCAATGCGTTCGAGTTTTTGCAGGAGCATTCAACGGCCGTCAAACGCACGTTCGAGGGTCTAGCTGTGCTTCAGGTGGCCAGCATCTTCCTGCCGATGATTACCAGTTCAGCCGCTGCGGGCAAGGGCGTGGATTCCATTGGCTTGGTGGCTATAAAAATGGCCTCTCGTGTCACTGGCCTCACCTCTCTAGGAACAGCCTTCACCCCATTGATCAGGGGAGCTCTTACTGGAGAGACATCACTGCTCAAAATGTATAGGGCATTTGGGTTTATGGATACAGGAGCGTATGCAGCCAAGACTGCGCTCGGCACCCTAAATACCGCTATGCTACTTAATCCCATCACGGCTGCACTCGCGGTCTTGGCAGCGGTTGGAACAGCCTTTCATCATATCTCAGAAGAGGCAATGGCATCCGAGGTTGACGGTGGTAAATGGGCTGACGTTTGGAATGCAAGTCTTTTGGCAGTCAAAGACAGCATGAACGACGTCATCAAGACCATAGACCTGCTCACGGGGAACATGGCTGACTTTTTCTCCCGAGACTGGAAATTCAAATCCTTCAACAGCCTCGTTCAGCAAGCCGGCCAAGCTCGACGCGGTATGACAGACGATCAATACCGTATGATGCAGGGCTTCAATGGCGCAGATAAGATCCTGCAGAGTGCTAAACAGAGTCCGGCAATGCCTAAGTTGAACGCCCCTCTGGTTCCAACTGAGCAGAATGACAAAATAGATCACCTCAAGCTGAAAATGGACGAACTCGCCGCTGCTGCTAAGGCAGCGCAGGATACGTTGCGTAACGCAGGCAAGAGTGTTGACTTCGAGCGTGCCGACGAGATATCGAAGGAATACACGAAGACGGTTATCGAACTCGAAGCCGCGCTTAAGACCCAACACAAAACTTTGAGCGATGCTGACAAGGCCGCTCTCGAAGTGAGCATTAGCACTCGTGTTAATGACCTGTCGCAAGCTAAATATCGTGACGAATTGCAGAAAGCCACAGACGGGATTCTGGCTCAGGTTCAGGCACAGGACATTCTGACCCGAGCTATTGGCAAGGGTGCAGATGCAGTCCGGGCAGCAGCTATCGCGGCAAATGCAGCCAAACGCGATACCGGCAAGAGCGACGAATGGAAGCAACAGAATGCCGTCCGGCGCTCCGTAGACGATGTTGCGTTCGGTATGAACTACGACCGCACAAATGCTGGAACGGCACAGACGTCGCTCAAAAGCGTGCAAGACCAGATCAATGCCCAACTGATCTTGAATGGTGCTATTACCCAAGGAACCCATGCAAGGCAAGAGGCAGCCCTGGCAGTTGAACAGGAAGCCATCCGATCCAAATATTCCCAGCGTGGGGACACGGACCAGTCTGCCTTGAATGCCGAATTAATCGCCAACCAGCGACTTTTCGACCTAAAGCAGCAGGAGGCCAATCTCACTAGGGCTATGTCGATGGACCCAACAAATGGTTATCGTGAGCAGGCGAGGGCATTGGAAGATGCTGCATCAGCTGCAAAGGAGGCGGGAATAGCCATCTCGTATATGCAGACAGCAGCTGCCAACAAGGCGAATTGGAACTCATACCTAGAGTCAGTCGACAAAACAACGCTGGCTGTAGGCAATGCTTCCGAAGGTGTGTCCCTCTTCTTCAACCAGATGGCAAGAGATTCTGAGTCGGCCGCCGAACAAGTGCATACTGTGCTTGAAGGTGCCTTCAATTCTCTGAACAGCACCTTGGAGAGACTGATTGAGCGCCAGAAGACCAGCTTTGCTGAGTTCTTCCGTGGCATCTCTCAGAGTCTTGTTAAGCTCGGCCTGCAAAAGGGTGAGCAAGCCATCGCCGGTAGCATCATGAGTGCACTGGGTAAGGGGGAGAACAAGCCCACAACCACACTGGCCGCTGTGAACAGATCGAACACCTATCTGGAACAGATGACGGGTTTCCTTCGTCAGATGGCCAGCAAAGGCCCGATGGGTTCAGATGGTGGCTCAGTTGGAGGCTCTACTGATTCCTCCTGGAACACAGGCATTGGGTCTACGGCAAGCGCACTGACCCCATTTGCATCCCTGATCCCTGGCGTCGGTCCGCTGCTCAGTGGCTTCATGGGTGGTTTCGGTGGTCATCGTGCCCTTGGTGGCGACGTGACGGCCGGTATGACCTATGACGTTGGTGAGATGGGCAGGGAACGATTCACTCCCACTCAGAACGGCAAGATCACGCCGACCAAGGACATGGGTAAGAAGAGCGGTGACATCCACATTGATGCACGCGGCTCGAATGACCCTGCACAGACAGAAGCAGCAGTACATCGCGCAATGGCTGGGTATGCACCTCACATGGCACGAGGTACTGCTACAGCAATGGCTGAGAGCAAGTCACGTAGACCCTCTATGTCTCGATAAATAAACAAAAGTCCTGCTGTGAATACCCCGGCAGGCACATATTGACTTTGCTTACGCTGCTCAGGCTAAAGCAACGAGGGCAGCGGTTCGAGAGCATCACTTCGGCAAAGTGGAGTTGTACACCGTTGTTCTCAAGATATCGACATTGTTGAGGCTCAGCACCTCAGCAGTAACGTTGGCTTCTCGCCTGCAACGCGCCTTCATTCGCCTGCGGGACCCCAGCCAACGGGAAGACGTGCACGTCGAGTTCTCCGGCTCCGTGCACGTCAGCACACATTCATATTCACATTGCCGGGGGGTAGTCTCCTAGGCAGTGCGTTGGCCCCTCGCCTACTGCGTGCCATTCATCACCTTTAGGACTCCAGCCACCGCAAGGTGCGCACGTTAGTTCTCCGACTTCGTGCGCACCACCAACCATCTTTATTTTTCTTCTCATCAAAAATCGACTTTAGACACATCCCAACACAAATTTCTAGCAGGCTTCTGCGACCAGTCTCCCTGGTGGCCCTGCGCATTGGAGAAACACATGCACAAACTTTGGTCACTGCTCCTAGCAGTTGCTCTGTTCGTTGGACACGCCTTCGCAACGCCTACAGGCACACTTACTGTATCTGCGGGCAACATCGTGGATTCAACTGGAACGCCTCTTGTGGGCGGAACGGTGTATTTCGCACCAGTGGACGCTTCCGGTAACCCCATCTCTTACCGCATCAATGGACTGGGGCAGTCGCTGTCTCGCCCTGTTTCCGCGCAGGTAGTGAACGGTGTTTTCAGTATCGTGCTGCCTGACACTTCAGTGACGGCGCCTGCGCATGTTTGTTTCAGCGTGACGGTGGTCGATGCAAACAGTGGTGAGAACATACTGGGCGGCGGTTATTCCTGTGTGCAGCCTACTAGTGTTGTTAACGCGTGGTGCTCTGGCACCTCTTGCAATTTTGACAGCTATCCGCCGAATCTGGCTTCCATTGCAATTGTCCAGACAGGGCCAATTGGACCTCAAGGCATTCAAGGCAACACAGGACCACAGGGCGTTTCAGGAGCAGGAAGCAATATCCCGCTGTACGGTATTGTTGGGGCTTATGCAGACGGAGTTCATGATGACTCTGCTGCCGTAGCTACTGCGTGCGCAGCTTATCCGGAATTTTGGCTAACATCGAGCGCAAGATATTTGATTGCAAGCAATCTCACTCTGAACTGCAACGTTCGCTCCGTTGGTGGGGGAGGGTTCGTCATCCCTAGTGGTGTGACCGTCACATTCAACGGTGACCTGTACGGAATGGTCTCTCAGATGTTCTATGGCGCTGCCACAGGTACCTCTCCCCCGGTTGGCTCTGTGATATTTGGAAGCTCAATCAAAACAGTAAAGGCAGAGTGGTTTGGTGCTGTACGCGGGGCAACTGATTCAACCGCGCAGATAAACAATGCGCTGCTCGCTTGTGCCAATTACGGGTGTGACGTCGAACTCCTACAAGGAACCGCCTATACAACGAGCGCAGCCATCTATGTACCCTCGGGTGTTGGACTTGTTGGCCCACCTGTAAACGATGATGTCAACAAGGTATATGCGAAGATTCTCTCTTCCAGTTCATCGGCCGACGTTATAGATATTGGACCGGTAGGGAATACAGCGTGTTGCAACTACAACGGCCAACGTGTCAAGAACATCTATCTTGGCCGATCCGTCCTGCCTTCGTCTGGGTCTCGCGGACTGGCTTGCAATGGCGCAGTAACCTACGACCTGGAATCTCTCGTTTCAACAGAAAGTTATTCCGATTACTGGTATAACGGCTGCACATCTGGGGATACAGGCAAGGGTAGCAAGTACCTTATCGCCGGTTGGGGGCAGAATGGGGTCACAGGTTATGTGACGAGTACGGTGCTGACGGGAATAGACCTTAATTCTGAGAACGGTGTTGCTGAGAACACTATCTTCTTTCATGGTGGGTCTGTCATGGGCGGTGGATTCCCATCCAACGTAATAGTCCAAGGCATCAGCATTCACGGCTCTCACATCAATGATGTGAACTTATATGACTACGGTTTTGCCGGTGCCTCGTACGGTCTGGTTATCAACTATGACGGTGCGGGGGCGCAAGGCACTGCATACGATATCCACGCTTCACACATGACCTTTGACGGCTGTACGGTGACCTGTGTCAAGATAAGCAATATACCCCCAAATGGGTCAGTAGTTCTGACTGACCTCTATGCGGTCGCGAATGGAACAAGCCCATCCGTCGATCTCGAAACTTCCGATGCCGTGCGCATCGAGGGGGCAGAGATCGCTAATATCGGCTCAGGTGCAGGTTTATATCTCTACCAGTCACAAGACAACTTGTTCAACGGCGTTGAATTCGACTTCATAAATAGCGTCGGAATGAGTCTGAACAGTAACAGCAGCCATAACACGATTAGTGGACGTTTCATTAGTGCAAACACTGGCTCCACGCTATTGAGTTTTGCCGACCACTCAATGTTCAACAATCTTGTTTCCATCCGTGGTGACGGTCAAGCACAGTATGGGATCTATTTCGATGCAACATCAGGACTGAATCGGCTGGGTCTTGTAGATTTTTGGTCTTCCACCCCAGCCGCTATCAATGCACCCATATATGACCTCTCTGTACAGAAGCAAACAACAGGCGCGTGCGTTGTTATGGGAGTTCCCGTGTTAGCTTTGGGGTCCGCAGCCGGGTCTGGTGCGACCGTGGCGTTCTATCCTGACACCAACACTCCTCAGCATAATTGCAACTTTGCGGTTATCTTCACACCGGGCACTGGAGCAACGGCCGGAGAAATCTTCACCGCGTCTTTTACTCTAGCTGGAAATGTTGCTGGGTCATCTCCAGGAACCATCGCTACAAACTACACAGCCGGTGCAGTGATGTCGAGTAGTTCCACTTGCTCAGTTTCCCCGTATAAATCACCAATCGCAGCAGCATCCTCTCCATATTTGGGTGATTACAGTGCAGCTGTAGCTGTTGTGAGTGTGCTCAATGTGCCCACTGGGGCCGCTGTCTACCTTGTCAAATGTGGTGCCTACTAGGCAGTTGATTAATATCCCGCTGGCTATCTAAAAACAGAGCAAAGAGTAATCAACCAGAGCCCACCACAGCAGCCCTGTGGTGGGCTTTCGTATTTGTGTCCGCGAGGGCAAGAGGGAGCAGCCGTCCTCTGAAGCCGATAGGATTCTAGGTCTCCCACGTTCAAATCTCCCGACATGGAAATTGATACTGATCTCAACCGCCCCACATGATGCAGAGTATGCATTCATGTGGGGCCTTTTCTCGTTAACATGGTCTTACGGCACTCAATTCCACAGGCAGACGAACAAGAAAGCACCAGTTAATCCGGCTTCTGTCAGCCAGCGCACAGACAATGCTCTTCTGGCGCGCAGCTTAATGACATGGTTACCAAATTTGTATTGACAAGGAACTTCCCGCACAATAGTGTCTTCAAAACGGTTACCAATTGAAACGTAGGCATCCGTAGTGATTTGCCGAGAAAGAGATATCTCGTTGCCGTCGCAGCTCTCTCTGCGCGTGGCAGCCCGAGTGCCCCGAATGAGTCCGATACGGTATACGGCAGTTGATGGAGTTTTGACCTGCGTGCGAGCTGATGTGCGTGCGCGGAAGCGAATGATCCTCACAATCTTCCTTCTAATAGCGGTAAGAGCTTGCTTCGCGCAGGCTCCGCCTGCATTTCCCGACAACATCCTGACACCTGCGGGAGATGTCGGGCTACCACCGGCTATCAGCACGGAGGGAGATTCTGAGACGGTCAATCTCACAAACGGCTCTTTGAACATGTTTATCCCAGCTCTGACACTGAGACAAAGAAGCGGAACCCGTCCTCTTGTTCTCGGCTTCACCTACAACAGCAATCAGTGGATAATTCGGCAAGATGTTTCAGTGACTCTTTTCTCTTCGGAGTTAAGTTCAAGTGATGAAGGGTGCTCTGGTTTTTACTGCGCCCTGGCGACTAATTATGTTCCATATGATTACGACTCATACACCGAGCTAGTGGAACCCAGCACTCCTTACAATTGGTTAGGGGGGCCGATGGCGGTGAACCTTCCGACTCTTCGCGCAAGTATGGAGTATGTAGGGGACGCATACGCAACCGCTACCGACTGTGCCGGTTCGCCAAATAATTGCGGAACTCTAGGTTCGGGATTATTTATCACCCCTCAGATATGTATGACGAACTTCGCGTTCACCGACTGGTCAGGAACCCCGCACCCGTTTTTGACAGTTTATTCGCAGCCAGCATCATTGATAGCCGGATGCGCGGAATTCGGAGCAGGCTATCAGAACGATGGCTCGTCTCTTGTGATGTCGGGAACAATTTCATCAGATAACTCCCTTTATTATCTTGACGTCTCAAACCTTTCAGACATCAAAGTCACTGATAAAGACGGTACTGTTTATCACTTTACGGCAGGAGTGTTTGGTTCATCACCAACCGCTTCCGAGGTTGGTGTTGGGTGGGCCCCACCCACCACCAACTCTTCAAGCGGACCTTTTTTCGATGTGGCATCGTCCATCGTAGATCGTAATGGAAGCCAGATCAGCATTCAAAGTGTCAATCTGGGAGGATCAGCAAATGCGTCGTTTAACATTACGGACACCATAGGCCGAAAAATCAGTGTATCTCCCTATGCTGCGCCGCCATCGTCCCAAAATAGCGCAGGCATCCCGGCTCAGATTACCTACAGTGATTCGAATGGGCAGCAGCAATCGGTGTCGCTCGCGGTGACTCAATGGACGAATTCCTCCCAGCCAGACATCGGGCCAGTCTTTTTTGCAAGTCAAAACGATTGTTGGATCAACGGCGGAAGCGTGGGGAACGGCCAATCTCCACCTCCGTCAACCCAATACCAAGTTGGCATCAACTCTTTCGACGCGTCACCCACAGGAGGGACGACCACGTACGTCCTCCAATATGGTGGCACTCAGAAGCAGTACAGCTTTCAGTTCGACAGTTATGGCAAGCTCCTAAAGGTGCTGTATCCAGCGGGTGGATACAGCCGCTACGATTACCAATACTTTCCCTACGTGACTTCGCAGGGTCTAGTGCAATGCAATTACGGAATGACTACTGTTTCGCACCGATATCAGTGTCGATCCTCCAGTGGCAGCTGTGGAACGGAAGATACAACTATCTATGACTACACCAATCCTCCACAGGGTACTGGATGCGCGAATGCGACAACTGGCAATCAATGGCCGGTTGTAAATTTCGTTTCTGTCATAGACCCACTCGGCACGAAAACGGTCCATTGCTTCACGACCCTGGCTAATTTAGCGTACGGAACCTGGATTCCTGTAGAAGCAGAAACAGATACGTTCGACAGCAGCAATAACCTCATCAAGCAAATCGAGAGCCAATTCATGGCTGGACCAGGTTCTGGCAATTCGAATTTCCAGTTTCCAACTCAGGTTAGTACAACGATTGGCAATGGAGCGTCTAGCCGAACATCGACTGTGAACTATCAATACGACATGGTTGGTCATACATATTCTATGCCGTATTTTTTCGGTGGCAAGTCGGCGACATTTCAGGAAGACGTACCGAATCCGACGCAGATTGACGAGTATGACTTCAATAGCACGCATTTGAAAGCAACGACCAATAGCTACTGGTATTCAAGCGCAAACAATGTGATAACAGAGTTGCAGTCTTCGACCGTGACTGATCCTGTCTACGGAAATACCACGACCAAGTCTTTCGGTCTCGACTCGCTCGGGAACGTGCAGACGGAAACCCTCACCGGCACAAAAGCGACGACCCAATCATGGGACTTTCGGCCACTTGACTCTTTTGGACGCCCCACTCAGGCCAAGGATGGGCTAGGGAATGTTACGACGTATAGCTATACAGATGCCAACTGGTCAAACAGCACATGTGCTCCACCGACAAATTCTCAGGCCTATCTCACTAGTGTTACTCATATTATTAGTCCAAATAATCAAACCACTACCTATTCCTATGACTCATGCACAGGCGCAATTGGTTCGGTAACCGATCCGAATACCCAGACAACAAGCTACGGCTACGATGCTTTGGAGAGATTAATGTCAGTCACATATCCGGATGGAGGCTATGTTGGCGCGTCGTATGTCGATACCGCTCCTAGTTCACGTACGACGACAACGTCGCAGGCCCCCGGCCTCAATCAGGTTCGCGAAACCATCTATGACGGGTTCTTTCGAACCAGTCAGACCCAGCTTTTGTCGGATACTTCTGGCACCGATTATGTTGATACGACCTATGACCCTGTCGGACGCGTGGCTTCTGTTTCTAATGCTTACCGGAGCATGAGTGATTCTACCTATGGCGCGACGCAATACTTTTACGATGCACTGGATCGCAAGACGGAGCAGATTCAGTCTGACGGCACGAGCAAGCTGTGGTGGTGCTATGACGGAACAACCGATGTGCTCCATCCGCAGCCGCAGGCGTATTGCCGGTCAAATGTAAGCAGCTTCAGCAGCGGTATGTGGGTAGACAGCGCCGATGAAAATGGGAATGATTCACAGGATGTTTTCGACGCACTTGGGCATCTGCGGAGTGTGGTCGAGCCTAGTTCAACGGAGAGCGACTATGCCGAGGATGCCTTCGGTAATTTACTCTCAGTAAATCAGAGGGGCATTTCTACAGAAACACCGCGAACAAGATCGTTTAGCTATACCGGACTATCGCAGCTAATTCAGTCCACCAATCCTGAGACTGGAACGATCTGCTATGGGCAGTGGAGTAGTGGCTCTTGCCAGGGCGACTATGATGCAGACGGCAATTTGCTCTACAAGACAGATGCGCGCGGCGTTACGACAAGCTATAACTATGACCCTTTGAATCGACTAACAAGCAAGAGCTTCAGCAACGATCCGTCTGCAACTCCGTGGACCTGCTATCAATACGACTCCTCCGGCCTAGCCACCACGTCAGCGAATCTGATCGGCAGACTTGCGAATGAATGGACGCAAAGCTCCGCGTCCGGTACCTGTGCCGCTTCACTTCCATCTTCCGGGGTTCTGACGCGAAAGTCTGTCTTGCGCTATGACGCGATGGGACGGGTCAAACTGTCGCAGCAGTGCGTACTGACAAACTGCACCTCGGGAACTCCGTTCAAGCTTGCACACGACTACGATCTTGCGGGCAATATGACGCGCTACACCAACGGTCTGGAGCAGATGATGCTTACGCAGGGTTTCGATACTGCGGGGAGATTGAGTACGGTCACCAGTTCATGGGACGATCCTCTTCATCCGCCAGACCTGTTTTCGGTGCAGGTCTACACTCCTGCAAACGCACTACAGAACTGGACATCAGGCAATGGCCTCAATCTCAATCGCACTTACGATCCGCGCTTGCGCGTCACTTCTGAAACGGCAACCGTCCCTTAGCCCGGTGCGAGTTCGAAGGCTAAGTGAGCCAGGAGGTCTGCGCTGCGCTGATGCCTTCGGTTTCGCGGCAATTCGTGGGCGATCCGAGCCAGGTGCTTAGGTTGATGATGCGATGACTTAAGGGGTGGTATGGATGAAACCGATTCTCGCAGGTGAAAAGTGCTCAATGAAGAGACAGACAAACGCTAGAATCGCGCGAGCTGTGATGTCATGGCTTTCCCGTAGGCAAAGCAACCAGGGGGAGCTAATTGTGACGCGTAAGACAGCTTTTCGAGCGGCTTATGTTCTGTTGATGGCACTAGCCTTCAGCCTCTCCGCTTATGCCGACAAGGGCCACGCGAGGCACGGCCACCGCAACGGCGTTTCAGACGACGCACACGGAGGGCAGCAGCCTATCGTTG
>Ga0302309_10000557_pt1 | contig 42267 bp, 34 predicted proteins | sample III_Palsa_N1_1_FD_200453 | JGI IMG/M metagenome (GOLD analysis project Ga0302309, IMG submission 200453) | Peat permafrost microbial communities from Stordalen Mire near Abisko, Sweden - III_Palsa_N1_1 | ecosystem: Environmental > Terrestrial > Soil > Palsa > Peat permafrost | place: Sweden...
GAGGTGATGGTGGATGGCAAGGATGTCACGCTGGCTAAAAAGGAATTCGAACTGTTATACCTGTTGGCCTCCAGGCCGGGCAGGGTATTTTTGCGCAACGAGATCCTGAACCAGGTATGGGGCAATGAGGTGATCGTAGGGGACCGCACCATCGACGTCCATATCCGCAAGATCCGTCAGAAATTAGGGCTGGATTGCATTACCACCGTCAAGGGCGTGGGCTATAAATTCAACCTTTGATCGTTGAACACCAAAAATCTATCTCCCAAACAATTATCCACCCTTACGGCCGTATTGCTGGCGTTACCTATTTCCGCCGGCATCTATGTCCTGACCGGTAACAGGATAGTGGGTATTGCGTCGCTGCTGATCATTTTTTCCGGCAGCTACGGGCTGATCCTTTTCACCCTGGAGAAATTCATTTACCGCAAGATCAAGCTGATCTATAAACTGATCCACCAGACCAAAGCGACCAAAAAAGAAGAGGTGTACTTCAAATATATCCTACCGCAGAAGAGCATCGACGAGGTTCGGGAAGACGTGGAAAAATGGGGGGAGAAGCGGAATGAGGAAATCGAGTTACTGAAAAAGAACGAAGCTTACCGCAAAGAATTCCTGCAAAACCTGGCCCATGAATTCAAGACACCGATCTTCGCCATCCAGGGCTATGTCGATACCCTGCTGGGTGGCGCCATGGAAGATACCGTGATCAGGAAAAAGTTCCTGGAAAATACTGCCAAGAATGTGGAGAGGCTGGTGAACCTGATGAATGACCTGGACGAGATCTCCACCCTCGAGCGGGGTGAACAGCTGTTATACAAACAGAATTTCGTGGTTCAGGACCTGATCCGGGAGATCTTCGAATCCCTGTCCATCAAGACACATAATAAAAATGTCCGCACTTCCATCAAAAAAGGCTGCGAATCGCCGATTACAGTTTTTGCGGACAAGGAAAAGATCCGGATGGTGCTCATCAACCTGGTGGAGAATGCCACGAAGTATGGCAAGACCGGTGGCAGTATTGTCGCCAGCGTCTATAAGATCGATGAAAAGAATGTGCTGATCGAGATCAGCGATGACGGCATCGGTATTGAAGAAGAGCATCTGTTAAGGATATTCGAACGGTTCTACCGGACGGATGCGGCCAGGAGCCGGGATAAGGGAGGTACCGGCCTGGGGCTGGCCATCTGCAAACATATCATCGAAGCCCATGGTCAGTCGGTACATGTCCGGAGCAGGCCGGATGTCGGCACTACGATAGGTTTCACGCTGGAGTCACGCCGGGATTGAGTATGACGGCGAAAGGGTAAAACTCCTTACCTTTGCCCCTTCGAATTACAAAAAAATCCAAGCAAGTGACAACCACGACCCAAATCTTTGATTATAGCAAATGGACGGCCCAGTTGCCGGAATTGAGTAAAAAATACCAGGGTGCAAACCCTTACCCGCATATTGTGCTGGAGAACTTCCTCGATCCGGGCGTGCTGAAGGAATGCATCGCTGAATTCAACAGGCTGAATGAAACGGATGGTTGGATCAACTATAAACATTACAACGAAGATAAACGGGGATTGAACAAGATCGATGTGCTGCCCGAGACCATCAAGGCGACGATCAACGAACTTAATTCGCCGGCCTTCCTGGAATGGCTCAGCGTTATTACCGGCATCAAAAACCTGCAAAAGGACGACGCGCTGGAAGGCGGTGGGATCCACCAATCCACCCGGGGCGGGTTCCTGAACATGCATGCCGACTTTACGGTGCATCCCCATCACCGCAACTGGCAGCGTCGCGTCAATGTGCTGGTCTATCTGAACGAGGACTGGAAGGAAGACTGGGGCGGCAAGCTGGAGCTGTGGGACAGAAATATGAAGGCCTGTGAGGAGAGTGTAACGCCTATCTTCAATCGCTGTGTCATCTTCAATACCGACGCCGATTCTTATCACGGACATCCGTTGCCGATGACCTGCCCCGAAGGAACTTTCCGGCGGTCTATCGCGCTGTACTATTATACCATCGAAGAAAATCCCATCCGCAGGGCTACGTATTACCAGGCCAGGCCGGGCGACGGCAGCAACAAGCTGCTGGTCAAGATCGACAATGCTCTGGTGTCGGTGTATACCGCGCTGAAAGGCAAGCTGGGCGCCAATGACAAGGTGATCAGCAAGGTGCTGCGGTTTTTTTCGGGGAAGAAGAAATGAAAGCGCATCATTGCGACTAATTTCCCGCCATAAATAATGACAAAAAGACTACTTTAGTTTTTTAAACCATTAAACCATGTATGGGGAATTCAGGGTAAAGCTGGCAAGCTTTGACCAGGTAACAGTTACTAAAATATTTACTGATGCCTATCAAAACAAACTTCCGGGCGCCTACGCCAGAAGTGCCTATAAGAATGGAAATTCAGTTAGCGTAAGTGATTTCTGCGCTGGTTACCACACTAATGACAGCCTTTTCCTAGTATATATGATGGAGTCGGACAGATTGAAAGTTTATGTGGAGACGGCGAATAAAAAGGATTTAGCTTTGATGAAAGCCACTATTAACCGGTATTTTGAACAGGTTACTGACCTTTTTAAAAAGCATGAGTTGCAATGGTCGAAGCCCGAGGCAACCATCACACTTGAGGAATGCCCGGTCTACGGCTTTGTCAAGACAAAAAAGGACCGGTTCAAAGATATCTGGGAGAGTCAGAAGGAGAAGCTCTTTATTACTCCAATTGCTTCATTAACAGCCTCCTACCTCGCCTTGAAAATTAACATACTTCCGGCTGATGATCTAGTGAAAGATATGAAAAAAGCTGTAATTTTAACAGCGGAAGCTTATATTGGCGTTATTATTGGACTTATTATTGGTGTCCTGTTAACGGCCAACAAGAAAGCTTTTACGTTTAATTTTTAAGGTATGTCATCTACATTCACTCAAAATACTGAATCCCTGTTTGTAGATCAGCTAACAAGCAAGTTAACTGAAAATAAAAGCCTTGAAGTAGAACAGGAACCAAGTGGTAATCGCGCTGATATTGTCGTCACGGATCCCCATAGCGGGAAGCGAATTTTTATTGAAGTTAAAAGTGCGGGGCAGTATGGGGAGCTTCCTATTTCCAGCATACTTTCTATTAACGACCAGGTTAAACGCATTTCGACCACCGATACTTTCATTTTAGTAACCTTCTCGTCCATTTCTAACTTTCTGAATAAGAAATTGAAAGAACTCAATGTCACGGCATTCAGTAAGCCTTCCGTAGACGATGTTGTAAGTAAAGTCCAGGTGGCACTCTCAGCTTAGCCCATCACTCCGCTCGTAAGCTCTTCACCGGATTGGCCATCGCCGCCTTTATCGCCTGAAAGCTGACGGTCACAAAGGCTATCACTATCGCCGAAAGGGCCGCCGCGGCAAATATCCACCAGCTGAGCGGGGTTTTGTAGGCATAGTCCTGCAGCCAACCGTGCATGATATACCAGGCCAACGGCGATGCGATGACGATGGCGATCAATACCAGCCCTAAAAAGTCTTTCGATAGCAGCGATATAATGCCCGTCACATTCGCCCCCAGCACCTTGCGGATACCGATCTCCCGGGTCCGTTGCTCAGCGGTGAAGATAGCCAGGCCGAGGAGGCCGAGGCAGGAAATAAAAATGGCCAGAAAGGCGAAATAGTTAGCCAATTTACTGACCAGCTGTTCGCTGCGGTACAATTTATTGAATTCCTCGTCCGAGAATTGGTAGGAGAATGGGAACGCAGGATTGAGTTCCTTGCATAGCTTTTGAAGGCTGGCCAGTCCTTCTTTGTCTTTACCGGCGCCTATCCGGGCCAGAAGAGTTCCCCACTGGCGGTTCTCGTTTAGGCGAATGACCAGCGGTTCGATGGCCTGGTGGAGGGAAGCAAAGTGAAAATCCTTTAGGACACCGATAATTTTTCCTTTGTGACTACCCCACCACAAGGTCTTACCGATACCGTTCTGGTAACCCATCCTTTTCAGGGCCGTTTCATTAACGATAAATCCGTTGGAATCAGTAGGAAAGTCGCGGGAGAAGTCCCGGCCTTCAGCCAATTCCAGCTTCATCGTTTTGACGAAATCGTAGCCCACATCGGTACTGACGAAAGAAACCACCTGGTTAGGATCTTTTTCCATCCACCGGATATCGCCGGTATGATTATGCAGTTCGGTAGGAGCCTGTCTGATTTTGGAGACCGCAAGGATTCCCGGGCTTTTATCCGCCTCCATTTTAAACAACGGATACTTTTGAGCCAGATCGCCTTCCAGCGGAAGATAGACCAGGTTTTCCCGATCATAGCCCAGATTCTTTGTTTGTATATAGTCCATCTGACGGTAGATGACGATCATCCCTACCAGGAACATCATAGAGAGCGTAAACTGGAAAACGACCAGTCCTTTGCGGAAGAAGGTAGCCCCGCCGCTAAAACGCAAGGAGCCTTTCAGCACGCGGATAGGCTGAAGGGAAGACAGGAAGATGGCGGGATAGCTGCCCGAGACGAAACCGGCCATCAGCAACAGCCCCAGCATGGCCAGCCAGAACAAGGGCTGCCGGACAGGCAGGGAGAGTTGCTTGCCCGTCAGGCTGTTAAAGGCCGGCAACAGAAGCGTTGACAGGGCGATAGCAAGGACAATCGAAAAGAGCGTGAGCAGCAGTGCCTCGCCCATGAATTGCACCAGCAGGGTTGGCCGGCCGGCGCCAACGACTTTGCGCACGCCTACTTCCTTTGCCCTTTTGGTCGAACGGGCGGTGGCCAGGTTCATAAAATTGATGCAGGCGATCAGCAGAATGAAAGCTGCGACGACGCTGAAAAGCCGGACATATTCGATGCGGCCCCCGTCTATAAAACCATTTTTGAAAGCAGAGTGCAGGTATTTTTCCGGAAAGGGCGTCATATCCAGCTCGACGCGGTAGGACGGGCTTTTTTCTTTATACCGGTAAATAAAATCTCTGATCTCTGCTTTTACTTTGGCAGGATCGGCGTCTTTACGCAGCTGTATATAAGTGGGCGCGTCGCTGTTACCCCAGTTGTGTATCCAACTATCATTCTCCACTTCAAAGGCCTTCCAGCTGCGCAGGAAATCGAACTGCATGGAAGAGTTCGCTGGAAGATCCTCGAACACGGCGGATACCCTGAAGTTTTGGCTGTTTTCATACCGGAGGGTTTGACCCATGGCTGCTGACGGGCTGCCAAAGAACAGGTTGGCCATTTTGTGTGAAATGGCGACGCCTTCCAGCGTATTAAGGGCTGTCTGCGGCGTTCCCTGCAGCAGCGGATAGCTGAACATCGTGAAGAAATCGGCGCTCGCGAAAGAGCCGGACAGCTTGTTGATCTTATTTCGTGCCTCGAAAGTATTAGTAGAGCAATATTCGAGGCTGCTGGTATATTGGATGTCGGGGATCACTCTTTTCAACTCCCCGGCCAGCAATCCCTGCGTGGGATAGTCGGCCATTACTTTGCCGTCGAAATAGCTCCGCTCGTATATCTGGTAAAGCTGTTTGCCGTTGGCATGAAAGCCATCCACGCTACGTTCGTCATGGACCCACAGCAGGATCAGCAGGCTGCAGGTCATGCCAAGGGCGAGGCCCAGGATATTTATAGCAGAAAATGCTTTGTTACGGACCAGATTGCGCCAGGCGACGAGGAGATAGTTCTTGATCATAGAAAATATTTTTATGGGTTACGGTTATATTATTCGTTCCTTAGGCTTTTCACAGGATTCGTTCCCGCCGCCCGGATCGTCTGCCAGCATACCGTCAACAGCGTCACCGCCAATAACGCCGCCCCGGCCACAGCAAAGGTCCACCACGGAATGTCCGTCCGATAGGCGAAACCTGCCAGCCACTGATGCATGGCCCACCAACCCAGCGGCGCCCCGATAAGAAAGGCCAGCCCTACCAGTCCGAAGAAATTCTTTGAGAGCAGGCCAAACAGCGACCCTATGCTTGCCCCCAACACTTTGCGGATGCCGATCTCACGTACCCGCTGTTCTGCGGTAAATAAGGACAATCCCAGCAGCCCCAGACAGGAGATGAAGATGGCCAGTACGGCGAAGATGACCGACAGTTGTCCTGTGATCCCCTCGCTCTTATACAAGCTGGCATATTCTGCATCGGAGAACTTATAGTCAAAAGGGAAGGCAGGATTCAGCTGCCGGCAAAGCTTCTCAAGGCCCGCCAGTGCCTGCGTCGTCTGCCCGGGCTGCGTCCGCACCAGGATGGTCCTGAACCATGCATCCCGACCCGGCTCCAGCGTCAGGGGCATGATCTTGTCATGCAGGCTTTGGAAATGAAAGTCTTTTACGACCCCCACGATATGCATTTTATAATTTCCATTGTACACGGGTTTCCCAATGGGATCTTTGTAATGCATGAGTGCGACCGCCGTTTCATTGACAATCACGCCATTGCTGTCTGTAGGATAGGCTGCGGGATCAAAATCCCGGCCCGCTATCAGCGCGATCTTCATCGTCTGCAGGTAGCCCGAACCAATTTCCTCATGGATAAACCGGTCATGTTCATTAGGGTCCTTCCCTTCCCAACTGAGAGACAGGGTGCCACGGTTCATGACCGTCGGCTCATCCGACAGTGTGCTGATGTTTTGCACACCCGGTAAATGCGCGGCTTCCGTCCGGAAGACATCCAGTTTCCCGCCGAGATCACCGTTGATGGGGATATAGAGCAGGTTCTCGCGGTCATAACCCAACCGTGCTTTCTTCATATAGCTGATCTGCCGGCTGATCAGGATAGTAGAAAGGATCAGTACGACTGAAAGTACGAATTGAAATACCACCAGTCCCTGGCGAAATATGGCATCACCACGCGAACCCGAAGGCAATGCTGTCTTGAGTACCCGGATGGGATTAAAACCGGACAGGTAAAACGCCGGATAGCTGCCCGACAATAAACCGGTCAGCAGCGTGATTCCGGCAAGGCTCAGCCAGAAGTCCGGTCGTCCTAAAGGCAGTGAGATCTCCTTACCCGTCAGTTGGTTGAAAGCAGGTAATGTCATTTGCACGATCACCAGTGCCAGCAGCACCGACAGGATCGCCATCAGGATCGCCTCGCCGATGAACTGGCGGATCAACAGGCCACGCGCCGCACCCATGACTTTGCGAACCCCAATCTCCTTCGCCCGCTTTAATGACCGCGCCGTCGTCAGGTTCATGAAATTGATACAGGCGATTACGAGGATGAATAAGGCCACAAGGCTGAAGAGCCGCACATATTCGATACGGCCATCTGTCGGAACGCCGTCCCGAAACTCCGAATGAAGGTAGTAATCGCTGAAGCGCTGCAGCCCCAGCTCGATCCTGATATCCTTGACCTCCGTCTCGAATTTGGAGGTGATATTCTTTATCCTGGCTTCCACAGCAGTCACATTAGCGCCGGGCCGCAGGAGGATGCAGGTCCGAGGGTCAACCGCGCCCCAATCTTTGACCCATCCGTTGCCATCTTCGATATACGCTGACCAGGACATGATATAGTTGGCCTGTACGCTGACCTGCGGTGAAAGGTCTTCAAACACCGCTTTCACCATGAAGTCTTTCTTGTTCTCGTACCGGATGGCCTTGCCGATGGCGGCCGCGGGACTGCCGAAAAACGCGACAGCCATTTTGCGCGAGATAGCCAGCCCATTAGGGGAATTCAATGCGTCTTTTGCGCTGCCTTCCAGTAAGGGATAGCTGAACATGGTAAAATAATCCGCACCAGCCGCAAAACCGTCTTCCTTCAAAAGCTTGTTTCCAACGGCAAAAGTATTCACGCCCGACCAGGACATGGCTGTAGCCGCCTGTACTTCAGGAATCTCTTTCTTTAGCTCTTCCGCCAGCGGACCTTGTGTCCAATACCAGGTCTGCAGCTTTCCGCCCATATAGTTCCGCTCATATACATAGTATAACCGGTCGCCATTCCGGTGAAAAGCATCCACACTTCTTTCATCCTGTACCCATAGCAGGATCGACAGGCTACAAGCCAGCCCAAGGGCGAGGCCCAGGATATTGATCGTTGAAAAGGTCCGGTTGCGGACCAGGTTGCGCCAGGCGACGACCAGATAGTTCTTGATCATGGAAGGAGATGTTTATCCCCTCCAGACAGCCAAGAGAGTGCCATTCATTCATCACATTGCAAATGAATTATTTAGGCTTCCACGGCGTGAGCTCATTGTCCGCTGGCGATACAGGGGCTGTCCGGTTACTTCGCCGGGTGCCGGTGGTGCGTGACAGGGGCAGCAGGGGTAGTCACGGGCGGGGTGGGAATGGGCGCCGGTGGGGGCGCCGGCGGCGGCGGAACATCGCGTTTGAGGAAGACAAATCCGTTCTTCCGGTAGAGTTCCTTTAATTCCGGGTATTTGCCAGGCGTCTCCCAGTTCTGTACCCTGTCCACTTTGGTGACGAAATAGACCGGTTTGTCGATGGGACCGGTCAGCAGCCAGTCCTGGCTATAAGAATTCAAATTGGTAGGTCGTTCTTTCTGCGTATAAAAAAGATCGCCATAGCTTTTAAAGCCCAGGGTATGCACATAGCAGTTCTCTCCCTGACGGGCAATGAAGAAGTCGATATCGGCGCCCTGGCTGTAGCGTTCGACCTTGGGAACGATGATTGCGGAGGCAAAGAAAACGACAATGGCCGTTCCGATAAAAAGATAGCCGGCCGCATAACTGAATGCTTTATTCCTCAGGCTGCGAATGCCCAGCACCAGCGCCACGACCAGCAGGATACCGATCAGGCCTTCGAATCCGGACCAGTGTACGTCGGCCTCCATATTGCCACGGGCAAAAGTATCTTCGACATAAGGCGCCAGCCTTTTGACATTCAGACCGATGACGGCCACACCCAGGATCAGCAGGGAAATAAGCCCCCCCAGAATCGCCAGGAAGATGCCCACATATTTTTTATACAGCATTTCACCTCTCTCCCACTTATAGATAGAATAGGCGGCCAGGAAAGTGAGGGGAAACCACGCCATCGAAGAGTAATGGATGATGCGGGACTGAACGATGGTGAACAGCACGGTGACTACCCAGAAAAGGATGATCATCCACATTTTGAAATCCTTGTCATACCGGCCGTTGTACCTGGCCTTGAAAAAAGCGGGTATGGCCAGGATGGACGCGGGGAAGCATCCTACCAGCAAGACAATATAATGATACCCGAAAAAACCGGCCTGGTCGGCGTCATGGGTAGTGAACAGGCGCCACTGATATTTCAGGAATTCATTGATGAACCATGGCCCCCGCTTGATGGTCTCATATCCATACCAGGTAAAAGTCACCAGGAAGGCGACGAGGAGGAAAATCAGCGCATGCCACCAGCTGAAATAGAATTTGAACCGGTTATAGAGAAAATAAACGCCGAGCGCCAGCATGAATACCATGAGCGCGACCTGCCCCTTGGTGAGGACGGCCAGTCCCATGAAGATGCCGGACAGGGCGACATAATACAGTTGGCTCTTATTTACTCCCGGCTTGTCGAAATGATTTCTTTTCCAGTGGTAGAGGATGAAATGATAGAGGGAAAGAAAGGTAAAAAGGTTGAACCAGGGATCGATGATGCCTGATTTGAAATACATGTTGGGGAACAGGGAACCGCCGAATGCCAGGGCCCAGAGGAGGCCGAACTTCCGGTCATAGATACGCGAGCCGCATACGAAGACGGCGATCAGCGTGAAGATCCCGCAGATCGCGTTGGGGAGCCGGGAGGCAAATTCATTGACACCGAACATTTTCATGGCCGTGCTCTGCATCCAGAAGAACATCGGCGGTTTCTCCCAAAAGGGTTTGAAATCGACATATACCCGTGTATAATCGTCCATTTTGATCATTTCCCGCGAGCACTCGGCGAAATTGATCTCATCCCAATCGAACAGGTGAACGTGACCCAGAAAAGGAATGAACAGCAGTGCTGCGAACAATGCAATCAGGAGGACGGTGGTCGTCTTGTTGAGATGCATCAGTTGAGTGGTTTATACATTTCTCTTTTCATCAATCCCCATTTGCAGAGACGATGGACAACGGAAACTTTTAGCACCCCCAGGCCATAGACGACGCTGCGGCGGAAGTTGATGCTGGACGCTTCCTCGAAATAGCGGGTAGGGCAGGTGATTTCTGCGATCTCATAGCCAAGGTATATAATCTGTGACAACATCTGGTTGTCGAAAACAAAATCTTCGGAATTGATCTGGTAGTCGATGCGTTGCAGGATCTCGCGCGAAAAGGCCCGGTAACCTGTATGATATTCGGCCAGTTTCTGGCGCAGCATGACATTCTCAAAAAAGGTCAGGGCCCTGTTGAACACATATTTATACAAGGGCATGCCGCCATGAAGGGCTCCTTTGCCGAGGGTACGCGATCCCAGGACGACCTGGTAGACGTTGTTGGCGATGAGCCACGCCATGGAAGGAATAAGCTTGGGGGTATATTGGTAGTCGGGATGCAGCATGATGACGATATCTGCCCCCAGTTCGAGCGCCTTATTATAGCAACTCTTCTGATTGCCGCCATAACCGCGGTTTTTGTCATGTTTGATGATATGGGAGATCCCGAGCTCATGGCCGACGGCTACCGTCCGGTCGCTGCTATTGTCATCTACCAATACCACCTCGTCTACGATATCGAAAGGAATTTCAGCATAGGTTTTACGCAAGGTAAGCTCCGCATTATAAGCGGGCAGGACAATGACCAATTTTTTGCCTTCAATCATACGTGATATTGAAAATTGAGGGCAAACGTACGTTAAACCGGGCAATAGATAAAAAAAAGACTAGCCCGGGATGGACCGGAGCCTGGTCGTAAAAAGCCAGTGCACCAGCACTGCCGTCAATACACCGATGCAGGAACCGGTCAGTACATCGCCCAGGAAATGCTGTCCCAGATAGATACGGGAATAGCCGACGGCCACGGCTATCAGCAGATAGCCGACATTCCCCTTCTTATTCTTGTCGAAGAGCGCCAGCAGGGTGGCCAGGGCAAAGATGGAAGTGGAATGGCCGGAAGGGAAGCTGGCAAAACCTATGTGGGTCACCCCGTCGATAAAATAGGGGTATTGACCGGGGGGGAAGAATTGTTTGGGCCGGGGCATTGAAAAGACGTTCTTCAGGATCTGGGCCAGCAGTGCGGAGACCACAAAAGCCGAGATCAGCTGGCAGGCCCGGGACCAGCGCCGCATGAACAGATAGATGACACAGATGGTGATGGCGAACACGCCGTCGCCGAGGAAGGTAAGGTAGATGAAAAAGGTATCCAGGACGCTCCGATGGTAGGGGTTCAGGTCAATAAAACTCGCTGCCTTCCCTTCCCTCAGCAGGAGGACCAGTCCTACGCCAAAAAAGAAGAGAAAAAAACCAAAAAAATAGCGGTTGCCGGCCAGTATTGCCTTGAGGCTCTTCATCGGCCAAAAGTACAAAATCCTTATAACCCCTCCACCAATTCCTCAGCCAGGCCGAAGGACAGGGTCATGCCGGCCCCGCCTACGCCATTGATGACATAGACATAGGGTTCCGGGGAGAAGAAGAGATCGGCTTCGCCGTCGGTGAGCTTGGCGTAAATACCGTTCCACGTCTGGGTGACAGTCCAATCCTTGAAGCAGGCAAATTTGCGCAGGTAGTCCATGATCTTGCGGTTGATCAGGTCCCTGTCGAAAGGGTCATGGGTCAGTCCGTATTCATGGGAGTCTCCGATGGTCAGTTCGCCTTTGCCATTCTGGGCCACCATAACGTGGATCCCCCATTCCAGGTAGTCCGCCATTTCTGTGGTATAACGTTCGCGAAGGGCAGCCAGTGATGGAGCAGCCTTGAAGCTGTTATAATGAATAAGAGAAAGACCGCCACAGAGAGCAGGGCCGATACGCCAGTCAACCGGCTGGGCAGCGAGCCGCATCATCTGCAGTTTGCATTTAGTGACAGGCTGCTGAGCAAATTGTTCGGGATAGAGCGTCTCGAAATCGGCGCCGCTGCAGACAAAGACGAGGTCGGCCTCATATTCTTCGTCGTTGCCGATGTATACGATCTGGTCGGAAATATAGGAGACGCATTTCCCCCAGTAGAATTCAATACCGAGTTTTTCGGTCAGCCAGCCGGGCAATGCGCCGATGGCTTCGCGCGGGTCGACGATCACTTCGTCTTCGCTATAGAGGCCGCCCAGCAGTCCATCAGTGACCACTGCACCAGAGGCAGAAGCGACTGTCGACTTATCCATGAGCCGAACGGGCCGTCCCTCTTTCCGGAAAGTTTCATGCAACTCCTCCAATACCTGCCATTCATCGGGCGAAAAGGCCAGGTGCAGACTGCCGGCGGGGTCATGCCAGAAGCCCGCTGCCGGCGCCGTTTCCTTCCAGATATTCCTGCTCCGAACCGCGCGGTCATACATTTTACCGGCCGTTTGACCGATAGGCCAGATCATGCCGAAATTGCGAATGGAAGCTCCCACTGCCCGGTCCGACCTTTCAAATACTTTGACCGAAAAGCCACGCAGCGCCAGTGCCCTTGCCGTAGCCAGCCCGACGATGCCGGCGCCTATAACGATTGCGGATCGCGATTGCATAAATTCCTTTTTAGTGGTGGTTTTGTTTGCGGTAAATTTTTGTGAAGAGAATGGACCCCCACAATACCAGTAAAATGCCCGCGACAGCAGAAAGGTAGAACATGCCGGTAAAAAAATCAACCCACGTGTAGCGGATGTGCACAAATTCCTTGACCAGCAGCACGACTACCGTTCCGAGGTAGCCGAAGGCGTCGGCGACATAGATCAGAAAACCTACGTTGCCCGGTACTTTATAAGCCGCCAGCATCCTTTCGAAATAAAAACAGTTATAGGGTACATAGCCGAGATAAAGTCCTGCGGAAGCAGTGATGATCCAGGCGACAGGGGAGATCAGGTGGAGATGGAAAGCCACTGTTGCGCCGGCGGCCAGGATAAACCCGCCGATGATAATGACATTGTTGAGTTGGAAAGCCTTATAGTTATTCCGGATGAGAAAAAAACCGCCGATGACGGCCAGGACAAAGATGGAGACGATGGTGCTGGTGCCGGCAAAGACGTTTGCGCTGTTGGAGAAGCCGGTCTCCGTCCAGAGCTCGTTGGCAAAATCTTCCGTAAAATCGCGGAGGATCGTCAGCATGACATAGGCGATAATGACGGGCACGAGGGCCACGCCGAATATCCGCATGAAATTCTTGCGTTGCTCCTTCCCCATGGGGAGGCGGATGGTGCGTTGGGCGATATCTTCGGGTGTCGGCGGCGGCGTCTGGTTGAGCAGCCAGGTACTGAGCAGCAGGGGGCCTACGAATACCGCTCCCGCAACAAAGGGCATCCAGAATTCGCTGACATGGGCGTATAACATCAATCCTTTCCCGACGGTCTTGGCAAGGCCGGAGGCAAAGACAAAACTGGTCGCCAGAACTGCGCCCATCAGTTCGGTCGTCCTCCTGCCCTCCACGAAGCCGAAGACGAGGCCCCATACCATGCCGAGAGGCAGGCCGTTGATGAACATGAAAATAAAATTATATGGGGCTGGTACCAGGCCAAACAGTAGTAAGGATATCCACGCAGTCAAAATCAGTCTGACGATGAAGCCGGCGCGTTTCGCGGGGTCCATGCCGGCAATGAAGCGGATGCCGTAAAACTTGCTCAGCATATAGCCCAGCACCTGGGCGATGACCAGCACCACCTTATAGGAGATGCCGAAAAAGCGGATGCCATCGTAGGAGGCGGCAGTAAAGGGCTTCCTGAATCCGTACATGCACGCGTATACCACGAAGGACGTCAGGGAAACGTACAGGACGAATGCCCAGCCGGGTGCACGTTGCAGCCAACCTCGCAATCCCCCGGCAAGCGGAAGGTAGGCTGATGCAGCAGGAGATGGAGATGCGGGGGAAGAAGACATATAAAGTAATTACGCTTGTTCGATGATGGGCAGGAGTTCCTTGAGGTCGTCGATAATGAAGTCAGGCCCGTAGGACGCCAGTTGATCGCGGGTATAGGCGCCCGTAGTCACGCTGACGACGATACCACAGGCGGCATTGCGCCCTTCTTCCACGTCCACTTCCGTATCACCGATCTTGAGGACCGCTTCCGGGGAGACGATGCTGAGATCGTCCATCAGCGCCTTGATCATATCCGGATGAGGACGGCCATGGGTCACTTCATCGCTACAGATCACCCGGTCGATCAACGGGCTGCGATCGTCCCAGCGCAGCCGGTGCAGGATAGTATCGGTGATGGAGCGGGTGAAACCTGTATTCAGTGCTATTTTGATCCCCTGCTCTTTGAGGGCGGAGAAGACGGGTTCTGCATTGGGGAAAGGCGCCAGGGTCTCGTCATTCCGATAGAATTCGATCATCTTATCGATAAAACGGGTATGGATGCGGTCGATCAGGAAGTCATTATCCTTCACGTCGGGTGCGAATTTTTCGAGGAGCAAGACGATGGCATCCATTTTCCTGAAACCCATTACCTTTTTTATTTCTTCAACAGGCATCGTGAAGCCGAAATCCCGGAAGGCGGATAGAAAGGCTTCGGCGACACTGCCATTGTCCCGGACGGTGGTGCCAGCGATATCGAAAACGACCAATTGTACGGAACTCATATCAGGAATGTTTTACAGATGAATTAGGGGTCGAGCCAACTGTCTGGAGGTGATGAAGGATCATATTGCGGTAGTGTTGCAGGTCGGGCATCGGCTGGTGTTCGATCTTTGCCTCTTCGTCCCATTTCCGCATGCGGATGATCAGGTCGAACAGCGGATATTGTTCGAATGCAGTAGCCTCTTCTGCCGTCATGGGACCACCCTGGTATTCGAGTGTTTTTTTGCTGGCGTCGGACAACTGGGAATAATATAACGGGTCTTTGAAAGTAAGATAGCGTTTAGCTTCCACATGGGATTCGACGAGGCGGGCTACTTTTTTGGAGAAGCCTTTTTCCCGCAGGAATTCGGCGCCGAGCTCTTCGTGATCTTTGATGCCGTATCCATCCATTTCATTATCACCTTTGGCGGCTTCGCTGATATGACCGATATCGTGCAGGAAGGCTGCGAGGATAACTTCTTCGTCATACCCCTGGGCCTCGGCCAGCTGAGCAGCCTGTACCATGTGCTCCAGTTGGGAGACCTTTTCGCCTGCATATTCCGCGCCACCATACTCTTCATAGAGGCTCATGATCTCGTCGGTAATCTTTTCGGCTTGCTCAATTTTCATTTTAGATAGTATTATATCGAAAGATATCGAAAATGCCATTAGGCCCGTCTAACCCTTCATTAAATAATGTTTAAAACTTACCTCGTCGGCCGGGCAGCCATGATTTGCCGGGCGACCGCCGATCCAAAATGAAAAATACAGGCTGCTATCGATAGCAGCCTGTAAGGAAAATAATATTGGAACATCGTTTCGATCATTTAAGCAACCACATGGTCTGGTTGAGGTCATCGGCGGTGAATCCCTGGCTGGATATAGCCGCCGACCAGTTTTTCGCATTCTGCGTCTGCTCGGTCACCGGGTAGGCCCAGCGAATAGGTATCACGCCATTGTTGCCGACGCCGCTGCCACCCTGAAAGGCGGGCACGCCTGTTCTGCGCCAGTTGTAGTATGCCTCGTAACCTGAATTTTCAAAAGTGGCGATATACTTCTGTAACACGATCTGGTTGATAGCCGTTGCCGCTGTGGAAGACAACTGGATAGCAGGCTGTGCGTAGTAGGTTGAAAATTTAAAAGTAAAGGGATAAGGGGCCACCTCTGTAACCGCGTTAGCGCCGGGGGGCAGGAAGTGGGCAGTGAAGTTGGTTTGGGTCGTATCGATACCATAGAACTTCATTGATTCATTAATGCCGGTCTTGTACCAGGTCTCTGCGTTTCCGCTAATCCAGCCACGCTCGATCGCCTCAGCGATATTAAAGCACATTTCCTTATAGCCCACCAGCACATCTGGCTCGCCGGTGAAATTGGAATAGTACCGGTATCGGTTAATAAATGAATAGTCGCCCGCACTGGCGTTGGCATACATCGTACCCAGGGCTAAGCCCGTGCTGGCTCCCGTGAAATATTCGAACCGTGCAGGGTAAGTAAAGGAACTGTCAGCCGGAATCGAATCCGCTTTCACAAGTGCCCATGCCGGATCACAGGTGATGAACACGCGAGGATCGCTGATGGTCGTCAGGGCACCGACATAGGTGGCGGCCATATTATAGCGGCCGGCGATAGAACCGAAATTGCTCGGGTTGAAGGGGTACGTACTGAAGGTATTGGAGGCGCCGGGGTTGTAATTGTACTCGAAATCATCCGACTGGCTTGCAAAAATGGGATAGGTAGCCGAGTTATTGATGACAGCGGCGAATCGTGCAGGCACATTCAGATTGGCGTCTGAAGCCTGAAGGCTCAGGCTAATGAGCACCCTTAATTTAAAGGAGTTCACCAGCTTCTGCCAGGCTGAAAGGTTCCCGGCGTAGAAAATATCCTGTGAAGCGGACAACGTCGCATCGTTATTGCTGATCAGGGTGGCAAAATCGGAATTGGCCGTATCCAGCTCATTGAGGACATACTCAAATACCTGCTCCTGAGGCGTATAGCTGGGCGCCTGTTCGGTCAGTCCTTCCAACGCCTGCGTTTGCGGAACATCGCCCATCAGTGAAGTCATATTGTAATAATAATAGGCTCGCACGAATCTGCCGATTGCCTCATAGGGATTGGCATGGCCGGCGTCAACTCCGACTACAGCCTGTTCCATTTGAACGACATTCTTCAGTACCAGGTAGGAATTGAAGGGCCCGGCACTCGACCCGTTGGAATTGACCGAACCATCTGTCCAGGAGTAGATATTGTTACCATAATAGTCGTAGTTCTGGCAATGATATTGATTCCAGTCCTGAACGAGATCCCAGGAGTTAACGCCGCCCAGGGATCCGCTGTTACTGCTACCCAGTTCACCTGACATATCATTGAGTACCGTCCCCAGGATCAGGGCGGATGGCACATTAGAAGGATTGTTGGGGTTAGACTCTTTGTCCTGGATGGTCTTACTGCAGGAGACCATCATCACGGTCCCAACAACTATCAAGAAAATATTTTTTATCTCTTTCATACTTGTTGCTTTAATGGATTAGAAGGAAAAATTGAAGTTGACACCATAGCTGCGTGTCGTAGGCGTTTGCAAACCTGAACTGCTGGAAGCCGAAGTAGAATAGGCTCCTGTGTTGCTCACGCTATAGGCGCCCTGGCTGTACTGATCAACGTCCAGGTCTTTGTACCGTTTGGGGAAGAAATACAGGAGATTCCGGCCCACCAGTGAGACAGAAGCGTTCTGAATGAAAGACTTCCTTCCAAAAGCGGTCGGCGAGAATTTGTAGCTCAGCGTCGCTTCTCTCAGCTTAGCATAGGTCTTTTTGATGATATCTAAATCTGCAATCGAGGACATATTGTAAACGAATGGCTGAACCTGGCTCTTGGTGGTGTTGGTCGTCTCGGTCAACTGTTTCATGTTCGTGACCACGCCCGAAATAGGATCCAGGGCAATCGCGGCACCGGTAAGATTGACGCCCTGGCCCGTATAGGCCGCAATATTGGCTTCATCCGAAGGTCGGGCTGCACCGAAAGCTCCTGTAGCGGCTTCGATATGACGACCACCCTGCAGCGTCTTATCCCTTACATAGTCATCGATCACGCCACCGACCATGCCATCAAACTGGAATCGCAGGGAGAATGAATTATAGTGGAAGGTGTTGATCAAACCCCACTGCCAGTCAGGATCCGAATGGCCGAAAATTTTCTGTGCGGGGCTGCCCAGGTCAGTGAAGCGGTCAAATACGCCTGAAGTCGGGTCGATGACCATTTTGCCGTCCGGCGTCCGCACGAAGGCGTCGCCATAGACCAAGTCATACCTGGTGCCGTTGTGCTGCCAGTTGTCCGGATTGGCATCGCTAACCCATTTCTTAATGTATGTAAAGAAGTTGGCTGTTACGTCCCAGCTCAGCCCGTGCGGGTTCACGAGGGGCCGGCCGGTCACTGATGCTTCCCAACCGTCATTGGTATATGTATTCCCATTCGTCAGGTAGGAGGAATAGCCGGAGGCATTGGAGGTGCCCTGACCCACGATGCCCGTATTCTTGTAGTGGTACCGGGTCACATCCAGGCCGATCCTGTTCTTCAGAAAGCGGATATCTGCGCCGAATTCAAGTGCCTTTCTTTCTGCTGTTTGAATGTTGTTACTGACTGCCTGATCTGTATAGGCGGCACTGTTCTGGTTGGAATAGGTCGGATTTAGGGTGTAGGTCTTGGAGAAGGGGTAATACGGGCCATTGTAAGGGGACTGCCAGACATAGCCATAACCGCCGGCCGGTGTACTGCTGACATTGGGTGTAAAGAAAGGTTGCGTTCCGCCATCCTTGCTTTCAGCATAAGAAGCCCTCACCTTCAGGAACGAAATCGCTTCAGGCAAATTGACATATTCCGATACTACCGATGCCAGGTTGAAAGAAGGATAGAAATAGGCGTCGCTGTTGGCCGGCAGCGCGGAAGATTTGTCCACACGACCGGTAATGTTAGCCGTCACATAGGACTTATAGCCAAGATCCACCGAGTAATAGCCGCTCAATACTTCCATGGTAGAACGGAAACTGCTGCCCGTGAGTGCCCCCAGGGAATTGGAGAAGGCATAGATGCCCGGCACATTCAGGTAGTTCGTGGATTCGAAGCTCGAATTGAATGTGAAGGTCCTGACCGTTCCGCCGATCAGGCCATTCAGATCCAGGAAACCCAGGATGGAGTTGCGATGATACCGGGCCTGCAGATCATAATTCACATCGAATAACTGCCTCCGGTCTTCCCGGTAATCGCCCTGGCGGAGTGGCCTGCCGTAAACGCCGGCTGAATATGGCATTTTCTCCGAATTGAACATGTCATATGCAGTCAGGCTGGGCCTGAACTGGAAATCGATATTGTTATTGACCTTGTAGTTCAAAGACAAGTAGCCGGATTCGTTGTTCTGGTAATGTCCCCGCAGCCATTCGTATGACATGAAGTAGGGATTGTTATACCGGTAATATTCCTCATATTTCTGTTCGACGCCGGTATAACCGGGCTGCCAGTAGTTCCGCATGTCTTTCATGGCCCAATCGGCGCCGCCCCAGATAATGATATTATAAATGATGCTGTTCGGACCATAATTCACGTCCGGAACGTTGGGAGAGGACTGCCGGCTATAGTTGAAATAGGTTGTTATGCTGAAGTTCGGATTGAACCGCTGCGTAAGGTTCAGGGTAAAGTTACCATTGTTCAACTGGGTATTGGGAACGATGCCCCGCTGCCAGGTATCGCCCAAAGAAAGGCGGATATCCTGTTTTTCCGAAGAAGAACTAATGGAAATGCTATTAGCGGTCAGTTCGCCGGCCTGGAGGAAATGTTTCAGGTTGTCCTTTCCCCTGGCCACCCAGGGTGTAGGGGATACATTGCCTTTGTAAGTGGTACCATCGGCAAAAGTGGTGGTATACTGCTGATTGGGGGTATACGCGCCATCGTACTGAGGAATCGGCTGACCCCTGAATTGCGGTCCCCAGATATCATAATCATAGTCATTGATCCCTACGCCTACTGCTCCGCTGCCGAAATAAGAGGAAGCACTGGAACCGCCACCGCCGAAAGCATATTTGCCGTTATCGCCGGCGCCGTAAGTGTCCTGGTATTTAGGAAGGGCGATAAACCCTTTGTTGACCTGATCGCTGGAATTAACCGTAACCGTCACCTTTCCTTTTGCCTTGGCGCCAGTCTTGGTAGTGATGATGATCGCTCCATTCTTACCCTGGAAACCATAGAGTGCTGCGGCGTTTGGACCTTTCAGTACGGTGAATGTTTCAATATCGTCGGCGTTGAGGTTGTAAGTGTCGGATTCGAACGGAACCCCATCCACTACAAATATCGGGCGATCCTGCGGAGCATTTTCGCCGCGCATAATAACATCGGCCGGACGGCCGATCTCAGAGTTGATATTAATTTCCAAACCCGCGGCCTGTCCTTTCAATGAATTGATGGGGTCCGCCTCCCTGGCCTGGGTAAGGTTGGAAGCATCGATCGTTTGCAGGGCATAACCGAGTCGCTTGGCTTCCTTTTTGATGCCTGTTGCCGTCACTACCACCTGGTTGAGCTCACGGGTGTCAGCCGACACCGAAATGGTAAGGTTGTTGCCTTCAATTGTCTGCTCTGTCCGGGCTACGCCGATGCCGGATATCACGAGGATATCCCCGTCTTTGGCCTTGATCCCAAAGCTGCCGTCTACGGCAGTGGAGGTGCCGATGCGAGTACCTTTAAGAGTCACCGAAGCTCCGGCAATAGGCGTTTGATCTGCTTTGGAGAGAACACGCCCGACGATGATCTTTTGGGCGAGAGAGAAAAGTGGTAAAAGGCAAATCAGCAAGACACCCAGGTAGAGGGTAATTTTCTTACTCATAATACAGTATTGTTTTTAGTTGGGAATGACCTGATTAGTTCTGGCTGCGAAATTATTCGGTCAATGTGACGGGAAGGTTAGGGCTGTTTTAAGGAAACGTTAACAGTTTATAAATACTAAACCAATGTTAAGTATTTGTAAATAGATGAAAACGCTCAGTCCGCAGTATTATAACATCAGAAAAGATAGAAGACCAGGATGAGGGCTTCCGTATCGCCGATGTTCTTCAGCCGGTGGGGGACGCGGCCATCGAAGAACAGGGTATCACCTTCGTGTAAGAGGATCGTCTCTTTGTCGATCTGGTATTCGACACTGCCTTTGAGGAGATATTTACATTCGAAGGCATCCGTGCGGATCATCCGTTTGCGGCCGGCCTTCTTTTTTAATTCGAGCAGCACGACATCTGTTGCCTGAGAGGTCACGCTGCGGGTGAGGATACGTTTGTAGGAGAACCCTTGCACGGGTTCTTTGGAGAAAGTCCGTTCCTGGCCTTTGCGGACGATGACGATATGATTATTGGAGAAGGCATCCTGCATGTCTTCGAAGAAAGTGCGGAGATCGTCGCCCAGGGAATGAATGATATTGAAGAGGACCGGCAGGGAAGGGACGGTGCGGTTATTTTCGATCTGTGAGATGAGCCCTTTACTGACACCCGCTTTGCCGGCGAGTTGTTCCAGGGTGACATTCTTCTGCGTCCTTTTTGATTTAATCTTATCCCCGATCAGTAACAGGAGCTCTTCATTCATATAGCGTAGGGAAATTGTTGCGAGCGGGAAGATACACAAATTTGGCAAATGGGCAGATCGCAGGGCGCCATGTACCGGTCGGGCTCCCGGCTGATCAGTGATTGTCCCGGAGGTAAGCCGCGAGCTGGCGGATATGGTCCGTATTGATGAAGTCTACCCGTAGTCGGATCAGCTGGTCCCAGGCATTGGGGAAATCGGGGGCATCCCAGAAGCGGACGGGAAGATGCAGGTCATGCGACCAGTTAATGGCTGCAAGGAGCGCCTTTTTATCTGCGGGCGGTATCGTGTCCAGACCGCCCCAGTGTGTATAGCTGTGCAGGTCATCGCTCATCATCACGATCCTCGACAGGGCCGCGGGTGAATAGTGTTTACCGAGGATGCCGTCGAAAGCGATGAAAGGGGGATAGGAGGTATAAAGAGAATCGGGCGGCCGGTTGCCGCTGACGACCCAGATGAGGGAAGGCGTTTGGGTCAGTGCCGGATATTTTTCAAGAAGGCCCATCAGGGCTTCGAGGACTGCAGTGGAATCGGCCTTGACGTCGATCAGCATCTGCAATTGGCGGCTGGTATCGGTATAGGGATGCCCATGGTTCTTTTCGATCTGGCCGGCCAAAGGCTTGACGTAATAATCTTCCAACGTACGTCCCCGCTGCAGTTCCTTCCGGTCATGGGCTACGAACAGCCTGCCGTCGACGAGGAATACATCCGCTTCGATGGAGCCGAATTCTGCGTTATAGGCCGTCCAGAAGGGGGTGGGCTGTTCGTAATCGTTATGCGAATGTGTGTTGGCCACAGTATAGCGGCGATCGCCCGTCATTAAAGGGGCCGGGAAGGAGTCGGACATCGCGGACGGCTGAACGAATTTTGCAAGCCGTCTAACCGCCTCCGTTGCTTTTGCAGCAAAGGATGTGGCCAAAGCAAGAAAAATGGTGGTGAAAAAGAGCGGTGGCCATTTTTTCATGGGCGCAAAGGTAAAGTATCGCTACAAGGTAATACTCCGTTCACATAAAGCTCACAATTTGTTAACGCTGGCTTAAAACAGTAATAATATCTTATATAGAACTTTGGGAAACCACAACAATGGAAAAGCGTCCTGTAGATGTAGTTGTTCTATCTGATGTTCACCTGGGATCCTACGGATGTAGGGCCAAAGAGCTTGTCAACTACTTAAAAAGCGTTACCCCCAACATACTGATCCTCAATGGGGATATCATCGACGGGTGGCAGTTCACCAAAAGGTATTTCCCCGTTGCTCATATTATGGTCATCAAAGAGATCATCCAGTTTATCACCAACGGCACCCGGGTCTTTTATATTACCGGCAACCATGACGAGATGATGCGCCGCTATACGGATCTTCAGATGGGGAATTTCACCCTGACTGACAAGTTGGTGCTGGAAATCGACAATAAGATGACCTGGATCTTCCATGGGGATGTTTTCGACAATACGACCAAGGGGGGCGCCAAGGTGCTGGCTAAATTAGGCAGCAGCGGCTATAATCTCTTGATAAGATTCAATAGATTTATTAACTTCATACTAAAGGCGCTCGGCCGCGAGCGTGTTTCCATCTCCAAACGAGTAATGGCGGGAGTCAACAAGGCCGTCAGCAAGATCAATGACTTCGAATTAATAGCCGCCGAGCTTGCCATCGAAAAAAAATACGATTACGTCATCTGCGGGCATATTCATCAGCCGCAGAAAAAGATAGTAGAGACCAAGGATGGGAAAGTCACCTACCTGAATTCCGGGGATTGGGTGGAGCATCTCACTGCGCTGGAATATCAGCACAATGAATGGACCATTTTTGAATATGATGAGAAGGATTTCCCGGTGACGCAAACCGTCGAAATGAAGCAGAACGTCAACGTCCTGACGGATGAGATCAATTTTTACATTAGTTCACTTGCAGCGATATAACCCTTAATTGTACCATGAAGATCTTTTACGCAGTACAGGCAACAGGTAATGGCCACATCAGCCGGGCAATGGAGATACTCCCTTACCTGGAGCGGTATGGACAGGTGGATATTTTCCTGAGCGGCGCCAATAACAGTCTGCTGCTGGATGCCCCGGTCAAATACAGGAGCAAGGGGCTAAGCCTTTTCTACACCCACAGCGGTGGCCTCAACTACTGGCAGATTGCACGGCAAATCAATCCCGCGCGGATCTGGCGCGAGGTAAGAGATCTGCCGGTAGAAAAATATGATCTGGTGATCAACGATTTCGAATGTCTGACCTCCCTTTCCTGCGCCTATAAAAAAGTGCCCAGCGTTAACTTCGGCCACCAGGCCAGTTTTGTTTCGCCAAAAGTGCCCCGGCCCGAAAAGCAAGACCCCATGGGAGCATGGATCCTGCGTAACTATGCCCGCGCCACCCAATATATCGGTCTCCATTTTAAACAATACGACGACTTTATCCTTCCGCCGGTGATCAAGAAGGATATCCTGCAGGCCGAGCCTGCGGACAAGGGTTATATCACCGTCTACCTGTCTTCCTACAGCGATGCCACCGTACGGCAATATCTCCACCCGCTGAAAGAATTCCGCTGGCAGGTGTTTTCCAAAGAGGTGACACAACCGGTGCAGGACGGCAATATCCTCTTCATCCCTGTTAGCAAGAGCGCATTCAATAAGAGCCTGATCAACTGCAGCGCTATCCTGACAGGTGCGGGTTTTGAAACGCCCGCGGAAGCGCTGTATCTGGGCAAAAAGCTGCTGGTGATCCCCATCCGCGGGCAGTACGAACAATTCTGTAATGCTGCGGCGCTGGCAAAGATGGGCGTGCCGGTGCTGGATACGCTGGATGCGAATTTTGAAGGCGTATTCAGGCCATGGATGGCGCAGAAGAAAAAGCCCCATCTCCACCTGGACTATTCGACGGAGTCTATCGTCAGCTATCTCATGCACCATTGCACCCAGGAAAAGAAACATGCGCTGGATATGTTGTACCCCGACGCTGTTTTCAATTAAAGATATTGGGGGGCTTCCCCAAAAAACGTAAGCCACTTCATGGAAATGAAGTGGCTTCTGCATGAGAAAATTCAACTCTACATATATAAACCATCGATTAACAAGGTGACTAACCCATTAATTTCTGGTATAAAAGTACGCGCTCCGTATTATGGGGAGTTTACTGAATAGTTATGCAAATATTATATCCGCTACACAAACTTGTTTTTGTGCTTCAGGACTTTTGCTTCTAAGTAGAAAATAATCTCTTCGGCGACGTTCTTCGCCTGGTCTCCTACCCTTTCGAGCTTGCGGATGATCGACAGCAGCCATAGTGCCTGTGAGGTGTCTTCGGGGTGGTCTTTCAGGTAACGTTCCAGCACTTTATGGGCCTGGCGATTGATGTCATCGAGGAAATCGTCTTTTTTGAATACGCTGCGGGCCAGGATCGTATCTTCCTTTTCGAAAGCCTCCTGCGTATCTTCCAGCATTTTCACGGACTCTTCGTACATCGGCAGGATACGGGTGACATCCAGTAATTCTTTGGTAAAGGGTGCTTCCGCATCGATAATGTATTTGGCGATGCCCTCGGCAATATCCCCGATCCGTTCGAGGTTCGAATTGATCTTCAGGACGGCCAGCAGGAAACGCAGGTCGATGGCCACGGGGCAAAACAGGGCAAAGATGTTTTCGCAGTCGCGGTCGATCTTCAATTCGCTGCCGTTGACCCTTTTTTCTTTCGTAACTACTTCCCGGGCCAGGTCCTTGTCGAAATTAAGGAAGGCCAGCCGGGCTTTGCTCAACTGTGAATTCACCAGTGTCCACATATTGACGGCCTCGACTTTCAGCAGTTGTAATTCAGTTTCTATTTGTGCCATTGATCTAAGAATTGGCGCGGGCCTTATAGCCCGCTTATGGTTAAAGTTAACTAAAACGGCCTGTAATATAGTTCTGCGTACGGTTGTCCTTGGGGTTGGTGAACATGATCTTTGTCTCGTCGTATTCCACCAGTTCGCCCATATAGAAAAAGGCAGTCTTGTCGCTAACGCGGGCAGCCTGCTGCATATTGTGGGTAACGATGATGAGGGTATAGTTGACCTTCAGCTCGTGAAACAACTCTTCCACCGTCGAGGTGGAGATGGGATCGAGGGCGGAAGTCGGCTCGTCGAAAAGCAGCACTTCAGGTTCCATCGCCACTGCCCGGGCAATACAAAGACGCTGCTGCTGGCCGCCCGAGAGGAAGGAGCCCTTTTTGTTGAGGGCGTCTTTAACTTCTTTCCAGAGGGCAACACGCGTCAGGGAATGCTCGACGATCCTGTCCCGCTCAGCCTTGGGCAATTTGACGCCATTGAGCTTGTAGCCTGCGATGACATTGTCATAGATGCTGAGGTTAGGAAAGGGGTTGGGGCGCTGGAAGACCATACCGATCTTCTGACGGACGAAGATGGGATGCATGTCATAGATGTTCTCGTTGTTAATGGTCATTTCCCCATTGCTGGTAGCGCCGGGGATCAGCTCGTGCATCCGGTTGATACAGCGCAGGTAAGTAGTCTTCCCGCAGCCTGAGGGGCCCATCACTGCAATGACATGATTCCGCGGAATATCGATATTTACATTCTTAACAACGTGATTGCTACCGAACAAAGCATTAAAATTCCTGCTTTTTATAATTGTACTTTCCATTTTCGCGTGATCAGCTTGGTGAAGATATTAAGCAATAAAACCCATAGCAAGAGAATGACGGAGGCGCCCCAGGCCAGATTTTTCCAGTCGTCGTAAGGACTGGTGGCATAATCGAAGATCAGGTGGGGCAGGCTCTGCATGGGTTTGGTGATATTAAAGGAAAGATAAGGGTTGCCGAAGGCTGTGAACAGGAGGGGGGCCGTCTCTCCGGTGATGCGGGCGATGGATAGCATGACCCCGGAAAGGATGCCGCTGATGCCGACCGGTACGACGACCTTGAAGATGACGCGGTGAAAAGGCATGCCCAGCGCGAAGGCTGCTTCCTGCAGGGAAGATGGCAGTAATTTCAGTGTCTCTTCCGTCGACCGGATGACGATGGGCAGCATCATAATGGCCAGGGCGACGCTGCCTGACAACGCGGAGAACCCGCCCAGGGGCTTGACCAGCCAGAAATAGGCGATGATACCGATAACGATGGAAGGCACCCCCTGAAGGATGTCCACGCAAAGGCGGCACCAATAGGCCAGGCGGGTTTTCCCGTTCTCGCTAAGGTAAATACCACACAGTATCCCGATGGGAACGGCGATGAGCGAGGCGCAGAAGATGATCAGGATGCTGCCGACGAGCGCATTGGCAATACCGCCGCCTGTTTCACCGACGGGTTTGGGCACATTGACCAGAAAATGCCAGTTGATCTTGGTAATGCCTGCTTTGATGATGAAACCAAGGATGAACAGCAAGGGTATCACACAGGCAAAAGCAAACACTGTCGTCACGATCTGGGCGACATAGCTTTTACCGATCCGGTATTTTATATTCTTTCCGTCCATACTTTATTCATTAGTGAAGCGGTCTATAATTTTTTTGCCGATCAGGTTGATCACGACGGTGACCAGGAAAAGCACCAGTCCGAGCTCGATGAGGGCGGACAGGTACACCGGCTTGTCTGCCTCGGTAAATTCGTTGGCGATAACGCTGGCCATGGTATTGCCAGGCGAGAAAATATTTTTTGGGATCAGGCTGGTATTGCCGATGACCATGGTAACCGCCATCGTCTCACCCAGGGCGCGGCCGAGGGACAAGAGGATGCCAGCGAACAGACCGGATTTTGTATAAGGCAACACGACGCTGCGGATCACTTCCCAGCGGGTGGCGCCCAGTCCGTAAGCCGCCTCTTTCAGCGGCGAGGGGACCATCTGGATCATCGATCTCCCGAGGGAGGCCGCGTAAGGGATGATCATGATGGCCAGGATAAGCGACGAACTGAAGATGCCCACTCCCACGGGTTCAACCCCAATATGATTTTCCAGGTTGCGGACGATCGGCACCAGTACGGCCAACCCCCAGAACCCGTAGATCACGGAAGGGACGGCAGCGATGAGCTCGACCGCATTCTTGAGGAAATCAGGCATCCAGCCTTTCGGAAAATATTCACCCAGGAAGATCGCGACGGCCAGGGAAAAGGGAATGGAAATAATGAGGGCAAGGAAAGAACTGAGCAGCGTTCCCAGCAGGAAAGGCCACGCACCGTAGATATCCTGTACCGGGTCCCAGACTTTGCCCCACAGGTATTTCAACCCCAGGGATTTGATAGAGGGCATCGACTGGACGATGAGGGTCAGCAGGATGCCCACCACCAGGATGATCATGATGAGGCCCATGATTGTCAGCGTCCGCCGGAAAACAGTTTCGGTCCGGATCTGGCGGAAAGACCGCCTGACTTTCTTTTGCGCCCTGGAAACGGTCTCAGGCGTAGAATTAATAACCCGCAGCGGTAAATCGCTGCGGGTAATAACGCTATTCTTTGCGGAAGTATCAGTATCCATAAAGATCAGTTCTGAGTTTGAAACTCCATCCGCTACTGCAATACCGGCTTGCCGGCATAGGTAGCAGACTTTAATATCGAATCCCCTACGCTGACAGCAGCGGGCGATAAGGGTGCATAGTTCAGTGCACCACTGAACTGCTGGCCGTCATGGATCATCCATGAGATCAGCTTAACCAGCTTGGTAGCCCGGTCAGATGACCGATTATTATAATTCTGCTCCTTGTAAATGATCACCCAGGAGAAACCGGAGATGGGATAACCATCGGCAGCATCCGTATTGGTCAGGGACACTTTGGAATCCGGGGGGATCTGGATATTGGCGGCAGCCGTTACGCTGGCAATGCTGGGGGTAATGAAATTACCGGCCTTGTTCTGCACCTTGGCGTAAGGCATATTGTTCTGAATGGCATAAGCCAACTCGATATAGCCGATGGCGCCGGGTTGCTGTTTGATCAGACCGGCAACGCCTTCGTTGCCTTTACCACCCAGTCCTACAGGCCAGTTGACGGAAGAGCCATGACCAACCTTGGTATTCCAGTCGGTGCTGACCTTAGCCAGATAGGTAGTGAAAATATTCGAAGTACCGCTGCCGTCCGAACGGTGAGCGATCACGATGCCGGTAGGCGGCAGTTTGACGCCTTTATTGATGGCTGCGATCTTCGGATCGTTCCATTTAGTGATCGTACCCAGGAAGATGCTGGCCAGTACGTCCGGGGACAACTGGAGGGTATCCTTCACGTCAGGCAGGTTATAGCTGAGTACTACAGCACCGGCGGTGACGGGAATGTGGATAGCCGGAGCAGTCAGCGCGGAATCCTGTTTGCCGTTCATGGGTGCATCGGAAGCGCCGAAGTCGACGGTCTTGTTGGTCAGCTGGGAGATCCCGGCCCCAGAACCGACGGACTGGTAGTTAACTTTCAGACCGTTGGTCTTGTTGTACTCAGAAAACTGTTTGGAGAACAGCGGATTATCGAACGAACTGCCGGCCCCGATGAGTGCATCATCATTGCCGGAGGCCGTGCTGTCAGCGCCGGAGGCGTTGCCGCCACCGCTGCCACAGGAAACAAGACCAGTACTGGCAACCAGGGCAACTATCGCCAGGGTGTTTTTCAAGTTGAGCAAATTCATTTTCATAACTATCAGGAGTGTTTTTTTCGATTAAAGCTGGTTGTAGGTGTTGCTGTAGTGCCTGCCGAAAACGAAGAAGAATGTTAATCTCCAGACTACGTCAGCATCGCCTTCTTTCCCGGTAGCCGCAATCTGTGATGCATAATGGCTGTACCAGACATTAGGTTCGAAATGAATGTCTTTGAAAGGCGTAAAGTCCAGGCCGGCGGTCAAGAAGGTTTCTTTGGAGGTCGGATCGCCGGTGCTGGTTTCAGCTGTCGGCGCACCTGTGGTGGAACCGGCATAGCTGTACTTATAACCCGGGGTCATGTAGCCGCTAGGCGAGCTAACACCGGCGTAGGCTGTGTACAGGCTGTTGTTGACCTTTGAGTTGGGATTGTAGAGGTCTACGCGGGCAAACCACCTGAGTTTGGTCGGAACGATGTCTCCATGTGCGTAGAAAGAGAGACCATTTGCCATTGTGGCGATGGTGTCAGCGCCACCGCCGATTAAGCTGGCTTTGGTATCGTGGCGAATGTTGTTGATAAAGCCCTCGACACCAATCGTGATCGGCGCCGTATTGTAGGCGATAAAACCCTTGATCATAGAGCGGTCATGATGCCAGGTCGGTGTCCAGTTCAGGCGTTGGTAGTCGGCATATAAGTCCAATATGATGGTATGATTCGCCAAACTAGCCCAAACGTCACCGTAGAACCATTTGAAGCTGCTGCTGGCCGTTTTGTCGCTGGTGCCGTTAGCCACCAACAGGTTGTAACCAAAGGAGTTTTTGAAATAGTGACCCTGCAGGCCTACACCGAAATCGTAGGAAGGAGTACGGCGAATATCGGCGATCGTCCTTTCAATCGAGCGATAGTTCCAAATTCTTTCTGATAACAGGGCGAAAGCAGGTGTGGTTTGCAGACCGACTACCGCGTCCGTTCCCTTCCAGAGATTCTTCACCCGGACGTTAGCTAACTTAATAAAGAAGGTCTCTTTACCATTGGAGAGCTGGTCCCCGTTGGTGGCGGTTTGACCGGGAGCATTGTAAGCGGGGAAATTGTCTTCCGCGGCCAACAGTAATTCAGATGAAAACTTACTATTATAATTATAATCGTATCCCAGGTAGAGACGACGGAACTGGAAAGCGTTCCTGCTCTGGGGAATACCGCTGTACTGGTTGCTGCCGCCCCTGTTCAGAGAATCGGCTTTAGACTTGTAATAATAATCGCCAAAAACATAGCCCCAGATGCGCCCGCTGTTGGGGGCCGCGGCCCTGTAAGCAGAGTCAGAAAACAGGAACTGTGCCTGCCCGAAGGAAGCCATGGCTACAAAGAGAAAAATGGCGATTAAAATAAATTGTTTAGGGACATTAAGTTTCATAAAAGTCTTGGTTCGTTTAAAATTAGTTTTGCGGTCCATATGCTTCGTTAAATTGGATGCAAAAGAATGTTTAAGCAATGACCGGAATGTTAAGGGAATATTACCTTAATGTTAACCCTTGTCAAAAAGGGGTAGTGAACGACAGGGGGAGGTTTACTAGTAGTTGTTTATGAGGTTACTATAAAGATAGATTATCTTTAATTCTAAAGAACCAATTCTAATTTGAAAATAATTGGCTAATAATATAGTTTTAATATTAAGAAATCATTATCAAAAGACGATTTAGCCATTTACCTTCCGACATTCCGTTTATTTTGTCAGAATGAAGGGATTCAATGCATTTGTTCAATTATTCATGCCCAAAGACAAGGTCTTTTATTCTCTCTTCGAAGAAGTCGCGGATAGTGTGGCAAAGATGGGTGGATTGTTAAAGGAGGTGGTAGCAGAGCCGGATTACGACAAGCGGGCCGTGTTAATTCTGCAGTTAGAAGAGCAGGAGCATGTCAATGACGAATTCACGCACCGGATATTTACTGAGCTGGGCAGGAATTTCATTACTCCATTCGACCGGGAGGATATCCATTACCTGGCGAGTGCGCTGGACGATATTTGCGATTACATCTATTCGGCCGCCAAAAAGATCAATTTCTATAAGGTGAACCCCAATGATGCGGGTATTCAAAAGATGGCGGACCTGATCGAACAGGGGTCGGTGCAGATCCGCGGAGCGGTGAGGGAGTTGAGAAATATGCGGAATATGCGGACGATCACCGATGCGCTGGTCAGGGTCAACAGCCTGGAGAACCAGGCGGATGACGTTTTCGATATGAGTATCGAGCGCCTGTTCGAGACGGAGCCGGACGCCAAGGAGGTGATCAAGAAGCGGGATATCTACCAGGTTATGGAAATCGTGACGGATAAATGTGAGGATGCGACCAACGTCATCGAATCTATTATTATTAAGTACGCCTGAAGCCGGCTGCCATCTCTGCAAACCCATTACTTCCATGATCTTTCTTTTTACCATTATTATACTTGCGCTGGTATTCGACTACATCAACGGGTTTCATGATGCAGCTATTTCCATTGCCACTATCGTCTCCACGAAAGTGCTGACTCCTTTCCAGGCGGTATTATGGGCTGCCATTTTCAACTTTGCGGCTTTTTTCATTTTCAAATATTTTATCGGGGAGTTTAAGATCGGCAATACCATCGCCCATTTTGTCGACCGGGATTTTGTTACGTTGCCGGTGATCTTTTCGGGTTTGATCGCCGCCATCACCTGGAACCTGCTGACCTGGTGGCTGGGCATTCCTTCCAGTTCGTCGCACACGCTGATGGGCGGTTTTGTAGGCGCCGCGCTGGCACATGCGGGCGGCTGGGTGGTGCACGGGAAGAATGTGATCGATTATGGCAGCGTGATACCGACCTTCTGCTTTATCGTACTCGCGCCCCTGATCGGTTTTGTCGTGGCGCTGATCATCACTATTCTTATCGTCAACCTGTTCCGGCGCAGCCATCCCTACAAGGCGGAAGGCTGGTTCCGCAGGATGCAATTGTTGTCTTCCGCCCTGCTGAGCCTTGGACATGGCGGCAATGACGCTCAAAAGGTACTGGGCATCATCGCAGCGGCGCTGGTGGCGCATGGGGATCTTGACAATGTCCGTAATGTCCCCAACTGGGTGGCCGTCGCCTGTTTTTCTGCCATCGCGCTCGGCACGATGAGCGGGGGCTGGCGGATCGTCAAGACCATGGGCAGTCGTATCACGAAGGTCAGCCCGCTGGAAGGGGTCTGTGCCGAGACGGCGGGGGCCATCACATTATTTTTTACCCAATACCTGGGTATTCCGGTCAGCACGACGCATACCATCACCGGCGCCATCGTCGGCGTGGGGGCCACCAAACGAATGTCGGCCGTCCGCTGGGGCGTCACCATTAACCTCATCTGGGCCTGGATCCTGACCATTCCCGTCAGCGCTTTGCTGGCAGCGGTGGTCTACTGGTTGATCTGGCATTAACAAAATGGCAGCACCATGGCATGGATTTTATGGCTAATTTTAGGTCTGCTTAGGAAATGAACAATAAAAGAATACATAAGCTCTTGTTTTACGCGCTTCTATGTGGTGTGTACGGCATATTCTTTTCCGTCGAGTCTTTCTACAATTTTGAGGGGCAGCCGAATGCAAAACAAGGTTTCGGGTATTCGGTGGTTAAAAACACTCCTCTTCATTCCGGGGCGTCCCCCGGTTTCCGGTTGAACAAGCGGTATCACCAGGAAGATATTCCGCCCTGCCCTATTCTTTCTCCCGTCACTCCTGAAAGATGTATCACGCCTGTGAGGATCGGATCGGATTCGAATGACGTGCTGCCTTCCGTTGCTATTGTCCACTATTCGTTGCGAGGCCCGCCTATCGCCTAGTCTGACGCAACCCTATCTTCATTCATAACTTATACTTTATTGTATGGTCACTTTCTGTATAAGAAAGTCGCTATGGGCTTGCAGCCTGATGCTGCTGAGTCCTTCGATTTCTCTTTTTGCGCAGCAAGCCTCGCTACAGCCCTATTCCTTACCTGCTCTGATCGATTCAGCGCAGCATCACTTACCGGTGCTGCGTCAAAAAAAGGCGTTGGTCGATGCGGCGAAAGCAGGCATCCGGGATGCCAGGGACACCTATCTCCCTCATTCTTACCTGGGGGACGAGGTGTTGGTCGGTTCGGACAATGCACTGCCCGGTTCCTACTATTCCTTCGGTCTGATCCCTTCCGTTTCCAGTGGCATCAACCCGGCCAATAATTCCCAGGCGGCCGGAGGCAATATGGCCTTTTTCTTCAATGAATACGACCTGGTCACCTTCGGGCTGAAAAGGGCTACCGTCGGTCGCGCCGAGGCGGACGAAAACCTAAGCCAGGCGGATCTGGACCGCGAGACCTACCTGGTCAAATGGCAGGTGGCCAAACTTTACCTGGACATCCGCAAGAGCCAGCTGCAACTGGGGATCGATTCGGAAAACATCAGCCGTTATGCACAACTCTATACGGTCATCCAGGCAGTGACGCAGAGCGGGATCAAGCCCGGAGCAGACTCCGCGCTGGCGATGGCGGAATTGTCCGGCGCCCGTACCAGCTATAACAATACCGATGGGCAGCTCCGTCAGCTGTACGAACAGTTGGGATTTTTTACCGGTATCCCTTCCGACAGGGTCTTCATCGACACGTCGCGCATCCAGAATAACCTTGCCGATAAACGGCCCGGCGGCATCGGCATGACCTTTCCCGGGGCACCGGCGGACAGCGGCCAGAGAGCGAACCCGCTGATCGACTATTACCTTAAGCAGCACAGCTTGTACCTACAGACGGAAAACCTGGTGAAAAAGAGCTATCTACCCAAGATCATGCTGACCGGGATCACATGGGCGCGGGGGTCGAGTATCGATTACCAGGGGAAATACGCTTCGGTACCGGATGGCTGGGGATACCAGCGATACAATTATCTCGCCGGGCTGACACTCAGCTATAATCTGTTCGATATCGTCCATCGCCGGGATAAAGAGGCTGTCGTCCGGAATGAGACTGTCGCCAGCGAATACGATCTCCAGCAACAGCAATTGTCGCTTCAGAATGTCGGCAACAAGGCGGAGCAGGGGATATTGACGGCCGCTAAGAACCTGGGGGAAATTCCTATTCAGATCGGGGCGGCGCAGGATGCCTTCGGTCAAAAAAGCGCACAATATAAGGCAGGTATCATCAACCTCGTGGATTTGACTAATGCCGGTTATGTTTTATACCGGGCCCAGTCCGAATATGTACAGGCCGTGAGCGACTGGCTGCTGGCCAACCTGGACAAGGCTGCCGCCAACGGTAACCTCGACCTATTCATTCAAACTATTCAATAATTCATTCATGATACCTATAGCGTTAAGAAGGCCTATCACCATTCTGGTGATCTTCCTGGGCCTGATGTTATTCTCGGTTGTAGCGCTGAAGACTATCCCCATCGATATTTTTCCACGGCTGAATGCGCCGACGATTTACGTGATCGAGCAGTATGGAGGCATGTCGGCTCAGCAGATGGAAGGGTTCTTCGCTACCCGTATGGCCGATCAGTTCCTTTATATCAACGGGATAAAAAATATCGAAAGCAAGAATATCCAGGGCCTCACGATGCTGAAACTGACCTTTTATGAAGGGACGGAGATGGGAGAGGCTTCGGCGCAGGTGGCCCTGCAGGTCGCCAGGAGTCAGGCCTTCTTTCCGCCGGGCGCCTTACCGCCCCAGGTGATCAGGTTCGATGCCTCATCGCTGCCGGTGGGTGAGCTGGTCTTCAGCAGCAAGAGCACTAACCTGAAAGATATCTTCGATCTGGCCATTACCCGGATAAGGCCATTGTTCGCCCAGGTGCCCGGTCTTACGGCGCCCCCGCCCTTCGGAGATAATGCGCGGTCGGTGCTGATCAATGTGAGCCCCGAAAAGCTCCGCATGTTCAACCTTTCGGCCGATGAGGTCGTGCAAGCCATGGTAAGGAACAATGCTATGACCCCTTCCGGGAATTTGCGGGTAGACAGCACCATGTATATTACCAGTGTTAACTCGCTGGAGTCGAAGGTGGAACATTTCGGGGACATTCCGATCAAAAGCAACGGCACGACGACTATCTATGTGCGGGATGTCGCCACGGTAGCCGACGGGGCTGATATAACCGTCGACTATGCGCTGGTCAACGGCAAGCGGTCGGTCTATATTCCGGTCGTGAAAACCGCCGATGCCTCGACCTGGGATGTGGTGCAAAATCTGCGGCGGCACATTCCTGAGATGCAGTCGCTGCTGCCGGCAGACGTCAAAATCAGCTATGAATTCGATCAGTCGGTATTCGTCATGAATTCCGCCAAGAGCCTGATGGAGGAGGGGATCACGGGCGCCATCCTGACGGGGCTGGTTGTCCTGCTGTTCCTCCGGGACTGGCGAAGCAGCGTGGTCGTGATCATTACGATCCCTATCTCGATCCTGGCGGCGATCTTTGGGCTGAAGCTGGCTGGTCAAACCATCAATATCATGACCCTCAGCGGGCTGGCGCTGGCCATCGGTATATTGGTGGACGAGGCGACCGTCACGATCGAGAATATTCACCAGCACCTGGAAATGGGCAAGACCAAGCGGCAGGCGGTGCTGGATGGCTGTCTGGAAATTTCGTTCGCCAAATTGCTGATCCTGCTGTGTATATTGGCAGTATTTGCTCCATCCTTTGTGATGACAGGCATACCGCGGGCCATGTTCCTGCCCCTGTCGATGTCCATCGGCTTTGCCATGATCGTCAGCTTTCTGTCTTCGCAGACGCTGGTGCCTGTCATCGCCGTCTGGCTGCTGAAGGTGAAACCACATCCTGGTCATCAGCGGGGTGAACATCAGCATGCCGTCATGGCCCTGGACAAAAAGGAAGAGGATGAGGTCGAACAGCATCGCGCGGAGAAGGCAGCCAACCCGGAAGGCAACAGTTTTTTCGACCGGATGAAGGCCAGCCTTCTTTCGCGGCTGACGAAATGGATGCCCTGGCGGAAAGTAATCGTGCCCATTTATCTAGTAGTGGCCTTTGGTGGTGCGCTTGGGCTGTATCTCATCATCGGAAAGGACCTGTTACCAAAGACCAACACCGGCCAGTTGCAACTGCGTCTCCGGGAACCTGACGGCACGCGGCTGGAGGTGACGGAGAATACGACAAAAGACGTGCTGGACGTGATCGACTCGACCGTCAATGGTCATATTGCCATTTCTTCAGCGTATGTGGGGCTGGTACCTTCCAGCTTCGGCAGCAGCAACCTATATATTTTCAACAGCGGTACCCATGAGGCAGTGATCCAGGTGAACCTGGACGAAGACTATAAGGTGCAGATCGAAGACCTAAAGGAAGAGCTGCGAAAGAACATTTTGGCGAAGCATCCCGATCTCCGGATCTCTTTCGAGCCCATCGAGCTGACAGATAAGATCATGGCCCAGGGCGCCAATACGCCCATCGAGGTGCGGGTAGCCGGCAAAAATATGGATGATATCAAAGAATATTCCGCCAGGCTGGTACGCCACCTCCGGCAAATCCCATTCCTCCGGGACGTGCAGATCGCGCAGCCGCTGAATTATCCTACGGTAGATATCAAAGTGGACAGGAATAAGTTGGCGCTCATGGGGCTGAGTATCGACGATGTGACCCGCAGTATTACGGACGTGACGTCTTCCAGCCGTTTCACCGACAAGAACCTCTGGCTCGACAATAACAACCAGTATACTTATCAGGCGCAGGTGGAGGTACAGGAATACATCATGAATTCCCTGGAGCAGCTGAAGTCGACTTCCCTCGTGCAAGGCCAGCCGCGGCCGGTGCTGACCGACGTGGCGACCGTACAGGTGGATACCCTGCCGGGAGAATACGACCGCAGCGGTCCGCGCCGCTTCGTCACGGTGAGCGCGAATATGTATAAAAAAGACCTGGCCTCCGCTACCGCCGCGATCCAAAAATCCATTAAGGAAATGGGCGACCCGCCGGCAGGTCTCGTTGCCCAGGTCATGGGCGAGTCTGCTTTGCTGGTCGATACGCTGGATTCACTGCAGACCGGGCTTCTCGCGGCGATCATTGTGATCATGCTGCTGCTGGCTGCCAACTTTCAGTCCTTCGGGCTGTCGCTGGCCGTGCTGTCGTCCATCCCGGCGGTATTACTTGGGGCCATGCTCATCCTGCTGGCCACAGGATCGGATATCAACCTGCAATCCTATATGGGTTTGATCATGTCCACGGGGACTTCGGTCGCCAATGCAGTATTGATCGTCACCAATGCGGAGCATTTGCGGCATGAATACAAAGACCCCTTCAAGGCAGCTGCCGTAGCCGCCAGCCTGCGGTTCCGGCCGATCATGATGACCACCATATCGATGATCGTCGGGATGATCCCGATGGCTACCGGCATCGGAGAAGCAGGGGACGAATCCGCGCCCCTGGGCCGGGCCGTTATCGGCGGCCTGGCCTGTTCGACCATCGCGTCGCTTTTTATCGTTCCGCTGGTCTATGGCTGGATCATGCAAAGGTCCTCTTTGAGAACACCTTCCTTATTGCCCGATAATGACCCGGACATCGAAACCGATCATGACATTGCAAATACCTCTAAATAAAAAATGCTATGAATAAGATATATTTCCTACTGGTTATCCCGCTCATTATACTGGCTTCAGGCTGTTCGGATAACAAGGCCGCCGACAACAAACCGGCTCTTCCTGTCACACCGCATTACCCGACGGCTACCGTCGAGGCTCGTCCGGTAGAACAGGCGGTCAAACTGCCGGCCCAGCTGGCGGCTTTTCTACAAGTAGACATTTTCCCCAAAGTAAACGGTTATGTAAAGGCAGTGCTGGTGGACGTCGGCAGCCATGTCCATCAGGACCAGCTGCTGATGACGCTGGACGCGCCGGAACTGGTGCAAGCCACCGCCCAGGCCAGGGAAAGATATGCCCGGGCAGTCGCCGATTATACGATCGACAAAGAGAACTATGAACGGTTATACCAGGCCTCTCATACCCCGGGCGCCATTTCACCTATGGACCTGGCCACCGATCGGGCGAAAGCACAGGCTGACAGTGCACTCGCCAATTCGGAAAAAGCCAACTGGCTGATGCAACAGGCCATGATGGATTACCTGAAAGTAACGGCCCCTTTCACCGGTGTGATCACCATCAGGAATGTCCATCCCGGTGCGTTGGTCGATGCGACCAACAAGAGCATCCCCATGCTGGAGCTCAAGCAGGTCGATCATCTGCGTCTGCAAGTAGATATTCCGGAGACCATTGCGGCGACCCTGCGGAAAAACGACACGCTGTCCTATTATGTCGCCGCGCTGCCCGGCCAAAGACTGACTGCGCGGATCGCCAGGATATCGGATAACATCAATCAGCAATACCGGACGGAAAGGGTCGAAGCCGATGTGTATAACCATGATGAGGTTCTTACGCCGGGGATGTATGCAGACGTCATATTCGATTCCAAAGGCAACCGAAATGCATTATCTGTCCCGTCCACTGCAGTGGTCGTCTCGACGGAAAGGAAATACGTGATCGTGGTCAGGGACGGAAAGACAGTAAAAGTAGATGTCAGCACCGGCAACGAAAGCAACCGGCGGGTCGAGATCGTGGGCGACGTGAAGGCGGGAGAGCAGGTGATTGCGCCGGCCAATGATGAGATAAAGGAAGGAATAACTGTACAATAAATTTTGCTAAAATGCCGTAGGTTTGCGCACACCTATTTAATCATCATGACCATTCTCGTCTTTTCCGGATTGTTATTCGCCGGCGCGCTGGCGGCGGGGTTGCTGGGGTCTTTGACAGGGTTGGGCGGCGGTGTCGTGCTGATCCCCCTGCTGACTTTGCTGTTCAAGGTGGACATCCATTATGCCATCGGCGCCTCCCTCGTCAGTGTCATCGCTACATCGTCGGGGGCTGCAGCGGCTTATGTCCGGGAAGGGATCAGCAATATCAGGCTGGGCATGTTCCTCGAAGTCGCCACCACGGCAGGCGCCGTCGGCGGAGCCTTTCTGGCGGTTTATTTGTCCACTTCCGTCATCGCCATTGTTTTTGGTATCGTATTGATCGTATCGGCCGTGTCGTCTTTCGTGAAGCAGGGCGACAACCTGCTGACAGGGCCGGGGAGTCGGTTGACCCGGCTATTGAAGCTGAATGGCTCTTACCCAACTCCGCAGGGCAGGCAATCTTATACGGTAAAGAATGTGGTAGGCGGTTTCCTGATGATGAATGTGGCTGGCGTGTTGTCCGGGCTGCTGGGCATCGGATCGGGTGCGTTGAAGGTACTGGCAATGGACAATATTATGCGGACGCCGTTCAAGGTGTCCACCACGACCAGCAATTTTATGATCGGGGTGACTGCTGCCGCGAGCGCCGGTATCTATCTGAAGAGAGGCTATATCGATCCGGGCTTGTCGATGCCTGTGATGCTGGGCGTGCTGGTGGGAGCCTTTGCCGGATCGAGGATACTGACGAAGGCCAAAGTTTCCACCCTGAAAAAAGTGTTCGCCATCGTGATCCTGTTGCTGGCGGTGGAAATGATCTATAATGGCGTCAATCACAAACTATGATGAAAAAAATACAAGACCAGGATCTTGAGCGGATTATCGGGCAGTTGCTGCGTTACGGCGTACTGCTATCTTCCCTGGTTGTCCTGGCGGGAGGGATTGTTTATCTGATCCGCCATGGGGGGCAGTTGCCCCAATTCGGGGTGTTCAGGGGAGAGCCCGACAAAATGAAGAATCCCGTACCTATGTGGAAGGCTATCGTCAACGGTGAAGGGCGGCCGCTGATCCAGTTTGGCCTGTTAATACTGATCGCTACTCCCATCGCCCGGATCGTCTTTTCCATTTTTGGGTACTTAATGGAAAAAGATTATTTATATACATTGATCACCTGTATCGTCCTGGCGGTCATACTCTGGAATTTATGACTTGTTGACCCGGTTTGGATAAATAATATACACACCGGTCAGCGATGACCGCCGCCGGAATGCCCGCCGCCGCCTCCACCAAAATGGCCGCCACCTCCACCGAAGTGCCCGCCGCCCCCGCTGAACCTCATTCCGCCATAATTACTGGCACGCTGGAAATTCTGCGCCCTGACCGCCCCCCGCATATTCACCTGGCGCTGCTGCTCCAATCCTCTGTTGGCTGCAGCATTCACAGGCGCCCAACCCCGGTTGACCCTTTGCTGCCATTGCCCCTGTGCCCCACGTTGGTAGATATTTCCCTGCCTGTCCGAAACGATGTTATTTCCGCCCGCCGAACGAGGGCCGCTATTCCCGCGAAAGCCATTGTTCCCAGCAATGCCGCCGGTATTTCCTCTTGCCCCCGGTATGACACCTTGCCTGCTCCTATAGATATTGTTATTATAGCGCATATGCATATGGGTATTCCCATTAATGGTCGTATTACCGCCGTAATATCCGCCACGGCCGCCGGAACCGAAACGGCCACCATGCCAGTTGCGATAGGCGGGACGGTAGCCGCCCGCGCCACCCCACCAGCCCCCGCCATACCATCCGCCCCACCCCAGGCCGAGGCCAAAACCGTAACCATAGCCCCAGCCGAAGCCGTCATCGAACCAATCATAGTCGTAGTCAGCGCCGAACCCCCACCCAGACCAGGGATTATAAGACATATCGAACCCCCAGGTCCAGGGACGGGGATAATAATAGTCGCCATTCCAGGGTTCATAATCGTAGCCCGTACCATATACGACCGTAGATCCATCCACAAAACTATTCAGGTATCCCGGTGTATAGCCCATGTATACATAATCAGGCGTCGCCTCATAGACTTGTACATATTTGGCATTGTAAACCGGGCAAGTCGGCGGGATCTGGTCCATTTCTTCCGGCCGCGTCGTACTCACCGCCCAGGCCCCCAGAGGATTGTCGGCCATAAACCAGATGCCGTTATCCACAGCATAATACTTGCCCTTCTCCGACAACACGGTCGAGCTCGTATTGATGGCGTATTGCATATCGGTGCCCTCGATCGGCTTAAATTGTGGTGTCCCGTCATATTCGACACGGGTAGTGGCCGTTCTCCGGTCTATTTTGGCCGTCTGGGGGATCTGTGCGTCCATGACCGCCTCTCTTGCGGCGTCCGTACCGGCAACGCTGGCCAGTGCAGCGTCCTTGGGCGAGCCCTCGGGAATCTTCGCGAAGTCCGCCGGCAATTGATTGGAAGCCACATATTTCCACTGACTGTTTTCATTCAGCGCATTGGACGTGTACCAGCGCCCCGACAGCAACACATAATATTGCTGCGTATGCGTGTCTACAAAGATATCATTGTCGGAATTATTTACATAGAGCAGGGATGTTCCCGTTATCGGCGTCAGATCGGGATTGCCGTCGGATTGGATCAGTTCTGCTGGCTTCGTGCTCACGATAATATCATATACCGGGTAATCAGGCGCTTCGCTGGTAGGCAAATCGTTGGTCTTTTCAGCGATCTTTTTTAGATCCCTGGCGACCTTTTTCAGGCTGTGCGTAACCTTGTCGTTCGTAAAGGTGTAAGGCCCGGTTGCCGCAGGCGCTGCATACCAATGACCGCCGCCATAGAGATAGAACTTTCCATCCTTATCCTGTACGATCGTGAATGGGCTGTTCACCACGACATTCAGATCCCATTTTTTATTTTTCTGCAGCTTCGGCTGCCCGTCGATCGACACCAGCAAAGATTTTTGAGTCCTGTAGATCACCTGCGGCAGGCGGTTGCTGATATCTTTGGAGAGTTTCGATTCTTGCTGGTCCTGGTCCAGCGATGCCAGCACCTCATCCAACGGCAGCAGCCCTGCTACCTTAGGAATAAAGGATTCCAGTGTTGTCTCGATATAGTCCTTTTCGGCCGGGCTACTGTCGGCCGGAATTTTCAGGTTGTTGACCTTAACCGCTTCTATCGCTACTTCCCGCTTGTCCCGGTCGGTCTCCACAGTGGCGGTAGACCAGAAGACGCCGAAGACCGGATCCTGGTTGCCGCTTTTCAGGATAGAAATAGCCGATCTTGATTTCAGGGTATTGCCGGCGAAGGACTCCGCCTGGGGCTGATAGATGTTGATGACAGTTCCATCGGCAGCGGTAATGGACTTCGGCCATTCAGTCTGGGCGTGGCATAGGGTTACATTAAAGAAAATGGAAACCGGAAAGATGAGTTTAATCAAATATGATTTCATTACGTAAGTTTTTATGGATAAGCCTGACTATTTTTTATAGCACTGCGGGCCATTTGGGCGCGGGAAAAAGTTACCAATAAGAGCAAGAGCGTTAATGATGGGGATATTTCAAATGAAGGGATTCCAGATGCTCCGTCAACACTTTGGCCACCGTGTAATTGCGATACCATCGTTTGTCGGCCGGTATGATGTGCCATTTCGGGCAGTTGCAGGTGTTGACAATCATATTATATACCTCCATGTAGTCACCCCACTCATGTGCTACTACTGTATCATTTTTTGTATATTTCCATCGCTTGTGTGGTTGGGTCAACCGTTCCTTTATACGAGTCTTCTGTTCTTTGCTGGAAACGTGCAAAAAGAATTTAAGCACATGGGTACCGCTTGCTTCCAGATGTTCTTCCACACGGTTAATCAG